>Ga0228711_1012784_pt1 | contig 10148 bp, 6 predicted proteins | sample MedpolnodulmetaG_2_FD_177996 | JGI IMG/M metagenome (GOLD analysis project Ga0228711, IMG submission 177996) | Root nodule microbial communities from Medicago polymorpha collected in Santa Monica, California, United States - brown nodules | ecosystem: Host-associated > Plants > Roots > Nodule...
TGTTTCCATTTTTAGTGACTTTCTAGTTTCAGAGTTTCACCTTTGACCTTTACTCAAATCTTCAACTTCTTTGTTGAATTTCTTTATCAAACTAAATATCAGTTTTTTTTAGTGTTTTTTTTTTTTCCTTTTTCTTTTTGCTTTTTTTATTTTGCTTTCTTCAATACTAATAGAGATGGAAATCATTTAGATCACTGCATTTGCTCTTTATAACATGGATGAGGTTTAGAATTGAAGTTCTCTCTTTTTTAGTTTGTGCTACTATACCCTTTTGGGTCTTTAATTTTCAATATATAAGGTATTAATAGAAGAAGAAGAAGAAAAAATGTGCAACACCACTTGAAAGGAGCATACTTAATCAGCCATAATTTTTATTAACAAATGAAACAGACAATGAAATGTGTTGTTCTTAGTGTTACAATTTACAAAGTCCCACCCATCGGAAAAGTGATTAAATAGAGAAATAATTGGAAGCCAAACTACTTGCAATTTAGAACAAATAGTGCACATCCATGAACACCCACGTCCGTAGATATTGAACCTTTCTTTGTTGCAACATACTTTCCACTCCATAATTCCTGACCTTTACATGAACGGATGCGTTTGCCAGTAAAAGCCTTTGACAAATCTGATCTATGTGCATATATTGGTGTCTTTTGTTCACTTAGATTGAAGAAAGCCAAATACACTTCTCCTTTTCTTCCCGTCGCAATCCAAGAGCTGATGTCAGCCGAAGTAGCATTAGATACACCTGTGTCCATCTTGCATTATGAGTACTAAAACACAAGGAATAAAAGATCGCATAACCCAAAAAATAATAAGTTCTAAAGTCACCTACCTTCTACTGATTGTATAGGGGCTTCCTTAGATCTTCTCTCTTTCACTTGATTACGTGTTTCATTCTTCGTGACATAAGGAAACTGTCATGGCGGTTAAAAATGTTAATATTTGTGTTAAGTTTATCCTTCACATGCCAATTATTTTTCCAAACATAAAAAATTAAAATAGATGGTTCATGCCTCCTTATTATTTGAGCTGAAATGATTAATCTCTAGCAAGGTAGGATTCGTGATAATTTCGTATGTGGCATTGTCGATCTTCCTCACATCACCTCCATACATAAGGGGAGACTTTGCCATAGCCCACAAAGTCATCTGTGAGATAATAATAAATTGATCAGAATATACCATAATGCATGCAAGCACATAATTGCATAAAAATATATAAGAAAGTAACTCAGTTGTACCATTCATCAATACCTGTGTCCTTTGCTCTTCTAGTGTCAACCTACAAGATCTATGCGGACCATCATTTACGGCTATAAAAAGAAAAAAAGGTTCAAAATCCATATTTCAACAAGTCTTTCAATTAAGAGAGAATGCTTCACACTATCTAAATTCCGAGTTTTATCACCTGCATCGGTTAGCCATCCAAATGGTAGCATATCTAAATCAGGCCATGAATTCCCTTTTAAACCTTTTGCTCCTATCAAATTAGCTGCAGCCATGTCCCTGATTCAGAATTTAATGAACTGAAGTTAGGTAATGTTGAATTGGAGGTAAAATAACAAAACATAAACAAAGAAGTGGCATTATTGCAACATATTTCAAAGACCAATAAAAACATCTTAAACATATATATAAAGTATAAACAACTTTATCACCTTGATACATTAAAATGAGACTTGACATCTCCCCATACATCCCAGTCATCTCCTGCTATGCGATACATGTTGACTAGTCCACTGACTTGCTTGGCCATGTCTGGTGTGGCCTTGACTCCGGGAGATAGAGAATACAAAAGGGGGCGATTAACCTTGCTGAGAACCTAGCACGACGTGTCGTATGATAAGTTTGTAGATAATTGTAGCGAAAATATTGAGATCTCGAGTGTTTATTCAAGAGAAAATAGTAGCGATGAAAGTAAGAAACTGGAAACTGAAGATTACCTCAGATACATAGGTTATCTCATTTAAATCCAAGTCCTCGCCAAACACACAGTCATGTTTCACTGAAAGAAATTCATAAAATCTTCAAAAATTACTGCAAAGCATAGGCAGAACTGTGTATATAACATGATAATGCAACTACAAATAAATACTTTATAGATTTAAAATCATCATGATTGTTGTCAATGACATGATAAAAATGTTGAGACAGTTAGTTAGTTGTGCGAGTACCAAGATCAACACCCCAAGCAGCATACTGCTCATGAAGGGATCTCAAAAATGCTTTCCCTGCTCCTAACGTTGTATTTACACTCATGAAACCATTTGTCATCCATCCACAACGCCTTTCTTGGATTGCTATGTCTTTTGCATGCCATACTCGACCAGATTCTTGATAAGCAGCACCCTGTGAAATCGCAAGAAAAGGTCAATAAGGAAAGAAAAAAAAAATAGATTATGTGTCTCTTTGAATTGCCTTATTTTGAAATTGCTTATTTGAGTTTATCTACTGATATACTTGTGAATTTATAATGCATAAATATATATAAGATAAAGTTATAGCATAAAATCAAAATAATACCGTTGTTGTATCTAGGATAGGGGTGTTTGCATTCACAGCTTGTGTGCTAATCCCTGCCATAATATGAATTCCAAACTTCAAACCTAAGCTATGCACTTTCTTAGCTACTTCAGTGAATCCATTCCCACTTTTGGAAGAAGGCCACCTTACTGGATCAGGGACCATCCTTCCCCATTGATCGATCACGTCGAATCCAAGAGAATTACTATGAGCGCCTGGGACTTTCTTCCTATACCAGAGGTAATCGACGACAACATACTACAAATGTAGAAACAAATAAATCAATCTATGTCTATGGCATAAGTATTGCTAACGTGGTAAAGTAAAAGCATCCACAAATAATAGTTCCTTTCAGTATTTATACCTCGTATCCGTGAGCAAGGAGACGCTGAGAAACTAATTCAGCATTTTGTAAGAATTCTTCTTCAGAAATTATCCAAGAAAAGGCATCATAGGAATTCCAACCTCTTGGTGGAAAGGCAGCTTGTTGTATGTCACTCTTAGTTACATTTTGTGATGACACACTGAAATGACACACTCATATATAAATTATGGCAAATATAATAATGACAAAACTGTGTTCCAAAGATCAGGGATTTCTGCAATATTTCATGAGATTTAAAAATCATTTTACACGGTTCTACGCCGAAGCTTCTTTAATAAGTCAAAATAACATTTGTAGCAATAAACAAAATGTTGAAATATATATTTAGATACTTCCTGGATTTGGCTCCAAGGTCCTTGGTCCAAAATGAATTTTATGTTATTGATTTCAAAAGTTGATCCCAAGGACCTTGGTCATATTAAATATAACTTCTCCAAACAGAAATTTAAGATTTAAAGCGATTATTAAAATGTTTCTTTCAAAAGCAACCTCCAATGGCAATCAATGCCAATGTGAATGTAAAAGCAAATAACCAAAAGAAGATTGCATAGTTACATTTACAAACCTTTGAAACCAGGAACCAAAGAGAACCAAGAAACAGACTAAGCACAGTGTAAAACCCCTCATGGTACGGCTGTTCCAACATATAACACACCACATAGTTAAATACTTGTTAAAATATCCAACTTTCTAAGATAAAACCTTAAATTATATTTGAAAAAAAAAACACAACAAAGTAATAAAATAATGATAATATGCCTATAAATCAAAGGTAACAAGACATTGATAGCAACATAACAAGTGTTTGAGATTCTTTCTATTTAATGGACATGAGATGGATACAATGACTTGAGCTAGACACAATTACAATAATAATAATTTTATGTTATTATTACTATTGTCATTGTGAGCCTTTGTATCCATCTCTCATCATAATGAAATGTTGTTATGTTCATTGTGTCTATCTCTTGTCAAAATGAAATGTTCATTAAATGAAGAGGATGTTTTATTAGTTGATTACTTTTGTTGCCTTGTTTGAAGGGTTGCACATTTTTCTTTGTATTCGACATCATTTTATAGTGACATTTGTCCAGGATGTCAAATTTCATTTCAACCATTGATAAAAATGGTTATGATAATAAAGTTATAAATGGAATTTTGAATTTTGTTAATTCTGGTATAGGCAGCTATTAATTGATAGAGATTGAGCGCACTAGGTATTTTGGGGGATAAGAAGGAACTGAATTAGAAACATGACACCATGTTTGGTTTGGATAAGAAGGAACTGAATTAGAAACATGACACCATGTTTGGTTTGGATAAGAAGGAACTGAATTAGAAGCATTGGATTTTTTAGGACACCAACAATTAGCTTTTATTTAGTTACCCTAAAAAATGATTAGCTTTTATTAAGGTAACCTAAAAAAATGATTAGCTTTTCTTAAGGTAACCTAAAAAAGATGATTAGCTTTTATTACTTAATAAAATAGTTTATTTTTATTATAAATTTTAATTTAAACTTTATCAAATTTTAACAAATACTAATTTAAATTTTAAAAACTTGAGGGGAAAAGTGTGTGGACGGGCAATATTATGAAATAACGGCTAAAATATGCATTTGGTCATTGCAAACGTACCGAGTTTTGATCTTGGTCTTCACAGAAAAGAAAAATAAACCCTGTAATATGTAAAAATATAATTGATTTATAAACGTTGAAGCTCTACCCAGAATTAAGTCGAACAATATGCTTCATTTCTTCAAAATAAACATTTTGCAAGATTCAAATCCAAAAAGTCGTGGTTACCAACAATAGAGCGTTGTTTCAATAGAGCATGCCAAAATGAATGGTCGAGTAGAAGTAGTAAATTATGTTTCTTTGGATGGTTAAAGAGAATACTCGATTAAGCCAAAGGAAATTGGGCCGACAAACTGCATCCAATACTGCAAGAACATATCCACTCCATATTCGACCAAAGGAGACTCACCATATCGCTTTACATATGGAACCAAATCAGTCATCCTTGTCGAAATAGTGGAAGTCAAATGGAGAACAACGCACCTACTATGTCTCAAAGATAACAAATAATTCCTAAGGGAAGAGCTTGATTTGCTAGACAAAAAATGTAACAATGCCGCCCTGAGGGAAACCATTATCAAACAAGGGACTGCAAGATATAAGAACTGCGTCATCCAAAGAGAATTTTAAGAGGATGATATAAGACTCATAAATAGTCGTAATACACATAGGGGAATGAGTCCTTGTTGGATGTCTCCTCATGAAGCTGGCAAACCTTGGCCTTGAGCTTAACTTTAGCCTTTCTTGATATCCTCAACTTGTGAGTAGAGATGGAAAAATGAGTCGAGCTTGTCCTGTTGGCCCATTTAACCTACCATTATAGGCGAGGTTGAGTTGAGGTTTACAACTCTACCCCTTAAGTTAGTCCTCCATGTTAAACCTGCTAAACGAGCGAGGACAGAGCAGACCACAGGCCAGTTTAATTAAAAAAAATATATTTATTTCGGTTTTAGTCTTAAATTATGTGAGTTATAACACTAAATTATTAGTTTGATATTGCTAATTGTGGCTTTTCACTAATAACACAAACAAATCATGTTAAAAGCTCAAGATTTAATTATTATTTTTCTTTTAGAAAGACTTTTTTTTTATATAATAACAGCAGTGAATTATGAAATTTATGATTCATCTGAATGAAAGAAAGAAAAAATTAATGAGTCGGCTTGCCAATTTACCTGCCCACCAAATGACGTGGTGGCTTTTAAACTCGGCCACCTAAATTGTTTAACGAGACGGCAACCTAAGTTTTCTTCTTTTGCATGTACAAACGAAATAAATAAATCAATCAAATTCCGTGAGGCTTCACAAAGTGCTTCCTTAGCGGTTAAACTTCCATTTGTCCATATTTTAAGGGCAGATTATCCATACTTATGAGGCTTTCTCCTTGGTTGCTTTCAAATCATCCTCTGTATCTTTCTTCAACCTCTCTAAGTCCTTCACCTTATCCAAAAAAAAGCATTCCTCTCCTTTCCTAGATCTTCTATTGCTTAGTCTTGACGGCCAATTCTACGATCAAACTGAAATCCTCAATTTTTAAAGGAGATCAGTGATATTTCATAGATTGCACTCCTTCTCATCCATTTTCTCTTTTCAACCCCGAGCTCCTAAACCTAAGACACATATTTACACTCTATGTTGTTTAAAATTTGGACCAAGGACAGAATATGAACCATAGTAAGATTGTCCATCAAATGGGCTAACTTCCTTCCTGAAAGACCAAAATTATGGTTATAAGTTGCATCGTCCTCCAAAACCTTTATATTTGTCTCCATTAATATAAGAGTATGGTTTGACCAAGAGGAAAAAAGATTCAACACTTTAACCATGGGAATAAAATAATGATAATATGCCTATAAATCAAAGGTAACAAGACATTGATAGCAACATAACAAGTGTTTGAGATTCTTTCTATTTAATGGACATGAGATGGATACAATGACTTGAGCTAGACACAATTACAATAATAATAATTTTATGTTATTATTACTATTGTCATTGTGAGCCTTTGTATCCATCTCTCATCATAATGAAATGTTGTTATGTTCATTGTGTCTATCTCTTGTCAAAATGAAATGTTCATTAAATGAAGAGGATGTTTTATTAGTTGATTACTTTTGTTGCCTTGTTTGAAGGGTTGCACATTTTTCTTTGTATTCGACATCATTTTATAGTGACATTTGTCCAGGATGTCAAATTTCATTTCAACCATTGATAAAAATGGTTATGATAATAAAGTTATAAATGGAATTTTGAATTTTGTTAATTCTGGTATAGGCAGCTATTAATTGATAGAGATTGAGCGCACTAGGTATTTTGGGGGATAAGAAGGAACTGAATTAGAAACATGACACCATGTTTGGTTTGGATAAGAAGGAACTGAATTAGAAACATGACACCATGTTTGGTTTGGATAAGAAGGAACTGAATTAGAAGCATTGGATTTTTTAGGACACCAACAATTAGCTTTTATTTAGTTACCCTAAAAAATGATTAGCTTTTATTAAGGTAACCTAAAAAAATGATTAGCTTTTCTTAAGGTAACCTAAAAAAGATGATTAGCTTTTATTACTTAATAAAATAGTTTATTTTTATTATAAATTTTAATTTAAACTTTATCAAATTTTAACAAATACTAATTTAAATTTTAAAAACTTGAGGGGAAAAGTGTGTGGACGGGCAATATTATGAAATAACGGCTAAAATATGCATTTGGTCATTGCAAACGTACCGAGTTTTGATCTTGGTCTTCACAGAAAAGAAAAATAAACCCTGTAATATGTAAAAATATAATTGATTTATAAACGTTGAAGCTCTACCCAGAATTAAGTCGAACAATATGCTTCATTTCTTCAAAATAAACATTTTGCAAGATTCAAATCCAAAAAGTCGTGGTTACCAACAATAGAGCGTTGTTTCAATAGAGCATGCCAAAATGAATGGTCGAGTAGAAGTAGTAAATTATGTTTCTTTGGATGGTTAAAGAGAATACTCGATTAAGCCAAAGGAAATTGGGCCGACAAACTGCATCCAATACTGCAAGAACATATCCACTCCATATTCGACCAAAGGAGACTCACCATATCGCTTTACATATGGAACCAAATCAGTCATCCTTGTCGAAATAGTGGAAGTCAAATGGAGAACAACGCACCTACTATGTCTCAAAGATAACAAATAATTCCTAAGGGAAGAGCTTGATTTGCTAGACAAAAAATGTAACAATGCCGCCCTGAGGGAAACCATTATCAAACAAGGGACTGCAAGATATAAGAACTGCGTCATCCAAAGAGAATTTTAAGAGGATGATATAAGACTCATAAATAGTCGTAATACACATAGGGGAATGAGTCCTTGTTGGATGTCTCCTCATGAAGCTGGCAAACCTTGGCCTTGAGCTTAACTTTAGCCTTTCTTGATATCCTCAACTTGTGAGTAGAGATGGAAAAATGAGTCGAGCTTGTCCTGTTGGCCCATTTAACCTACCATTATAGGCGAGGTTGAGTTGAGGTTTACAACTCTACCCCTTAAGTTAGTCCTCCATGTTAAACCTGCTAAACGAGCGAGGACAGAGCAGACCACAGGCCAGTTTAATTAAAAAAAATATATTTATTTCGGTTTTAGTCTTAAATTATGTGAGTTATAACACTAAATTATTAGTTTGATATTGCTAATTGTGGCTTTTCACTAATAACACAAACAAATCATGTTAAAAGCTCAAGATTTAATTATTATTTTTCTTTTAGAAAGACTTTTTTTTTATATAATAACAGCAGTGAATTATGAAATTTATGATTCATCTGAATGAAAGAAAGAAAAAATTAATGAGTCGGCTTGCCAATTTACCTGCCCACCAAATGACGTGGTGGCTTTTAAACTCGGCCACCTAAATTGTTTAACGAGACGGCAACCTAAGTTTTCTTCTTTTGCATGTACAAACGAAATAAATAAATCAATCAAATTCCGTGAGGCTTCACAAAGTGCTTCCTTAGCGGTTAAACTTCCATTTGTCCATATTTTAAGGGCAGATTATCCATACTTATGAGGCTTTCTCCTTGGTTGCTTTCAAATCATCCTCTGTATCTTTCTTCAACCTCTCTAAGTCCTTCACCTTATCCAAAAAAAAGCATTCCTCTCCTTTCCTAGATCTTCTATTGCTTAGTCTTGACGGCCAATTCTACGATCAAACTGAAATCCTCAATTTTTAAAGGAGATCAGTGATATTTCATAGATTGCACTCCTTCTCATCCATTTTCTCTTTTCAACCCCGAGCTCCTAAACCTAAGACACATATTTACACTCTATGTTGTTTAAAATTTGGACCAAGGACAGAATATGAACCATAGTAAGATTGTCCATCAAATGGGCTAACTTCCTTCCTGAAAGACCAAAATTATGGTTATAAGTTGCATCGTCCTCCAAAACCTTTATATTTGTCTCCATTAATATAAGAGTATGGTTTGACCAAGAGGAAAAAAGATTCAACACTTTAACCATGGGAAGAGTATCATTGTCAAGTATTTCAACATATGAATGCTTTTTTGCCTCCAAGGCTGGCGTAAGAGAAATCTCGAGAATAGTTTACTTCCTGTTCTTTTCAAAACAATGTCACTAAAAATCTATTGGAGCATAGGATGTATCTTGGCATCCAGAATAGTTTTGACATGTGAGGACGCGGTGGGCATCTCTACCATCATTAGAAGAACATCCAAAGATGTTGTTTTCAATCCAGAAGAAGGAAACTTTGCTAGTTTCCCCTTGTTGTTTTTCTATTTATGCAACTTCACCACCCTAGCTGCAAATCAAACATTGCATTTGCAAACATAAAAGAAACATTGTCGGCACAAACAAATATTTCCAAAATTGAAACATCACTCCAAACAACTCACGAAGAAGATCATCATCCCCTCTTGAGTTCGACATCTAAACCAAACTCATCCAAAAATATTGTCTGAAACAACGCTCATATGCATAAACATGGAAGGAAAGGAGAAAATGGGGAGGATGTTGAAATAAGAGATTGTTAGAAGAAAATCGTGAAGGCGTGCTAGAGAGCTTGGATGGACATGAAAAGGCACCAATCAATTATGATTAAACACCAATTTCTTAAAATCAGAGAATGGCATCTTGTACCCCATTTCCATGAAAAGGACATCATACAGTGAAAAGGAGACCATGTTGTATAGCGTATAAATACCCTAGGTCTCCCAATGAACGCTCGCGTCCAATTTTGACAACCCCTCTTCTTCAACTCCAATATAAAGAGATTCCCGATGAACATATGTCGAGAAGACTAATATTGTTCCTAGTGGCTCCTCAGCGACCCATGGAAATACATTCTCTGCGATCTCTTCTTGCCCACCTCAACTTGAAACATGGAGGAAGAAAATGAATTCCACCCTTCCACCATAATTTAAGTGAAAGGGTGATAATGCTCATAAAATGGCTTCACGACGATTTTAATCATTGTGAAAAACAATGGTCTTTTATCCAAAACAACCACTATGTCGGAAGAAAAATAAACTACTTAAATTAATTTTTTTTTTTGGTAGTGCCAAATTAAATTAAATTAAAATATGCGATCGAATGTATAACCTTTCCCAAATTAAAATATTTGATGAAAATGTTATAGACTACACGTATAATTCCTCGACTCTCTTG
>Ga0228711_1012785_pt1 | contig 10148 bp, 7 predicted proteins | sample MedpolnodulmetaG_2_FD_177996 | JGI IMG/M metagenome (GOLD analysis project Ga0228711, IMG submission 177996) | Root nodule microbial communities from Medicago polymorpha collected in Santa Monica, California, United States - brown nodules | ecosystem: Host-associated > Plants > Roots > Nodule...
TTTATTTTTTTTTTTTTTTGTTCTTTTTTTTTTTTTTTTTTTTTTTTTTTTTTGGCTCCACCATAGAATATCTATATTAATCAACACATCCGCACAAATTGATATGTAATTTTAACCAAATATAAGCTTTTTTTTATCGTATCACCAAATAATCTCATATTTTTTACCTAGATTGACAAGTGGAATTTTAGTATTTCATTAGCATCCCTATCACAAAAAAGTTTCACACACCTATCTAATATTCCAACAACCCAAATTGTGATCAATTAAAGAACTAACATCGGGAAGCTCATCATAAATAATAGTAGGGGTGATTATGCGCACATTGTTCTCATTTTGGAGCCAAGGAGTATTCCAAATGGGTATGGACGATCCATTCTCAAATGCTACGCCAATATTCGAGATGATCATATGCTACACCAAACATATTCGAGATGACCAGATGCCACGCCAAACATAACTTGGTTTGTGTTCCAATGACGCTCCCTAAAAATCCCCTTTCAAAAAGTATTTAGCTTTGAAGATTTTAGATACCAAAGCGTGGTTGTTGGTTAGAAAATTCCAACATTGCTTCTCTAACATTGCCAAATTGAAACTATATGTATATTTCGAAAACCCATACCACCCCCATTCTTTTCTCATCGTTAACTTCTCCCAACTCATCCATCGAATACAATTTTTATTCTCTCCTTTCGCACCCCCACCAAAAAGAATTAAGCATTTTCTTTGTTTCTTCACCAATAGAAATTGGAAGGAGAAAAATCACATACAATAAGAGGGAATAGATTGGGCCTTCAGCTTGAGACAACATTTTGCTACTGCAACTTGAGACGCGACTCCAAATTCGACCCTTGATGTAATTGAAAATATATTTTTTCAACACATAATATAAACATTTAGATTCCTGCTCTTTATCCTGCAAGTTTCGCTCCCACCCAGCTAAACTGACCAAAATACCCTTGCGCTACTTAACTAACGCAAGTGTAAAAAAAAACGTGACTTAGTTTTTACAAATGCGTGACTTAAGTCACGCCACATGAGTTAACTCACGCAGGCGTTACACCCCACGTGAGTTAACTCACGCTAGTACAGTTTGAAATGTACAGTTTGGATTGAAATGATGAGCCACTCATTTCTTTCATACGGATAGTGTGTGTGCTGACTTGGCTGCAATATATGGCTTTTATGATATTTCATTCGATAGGAACTCCCTGGTTGACCTTTTTCCTATCAATTTCAAAACTCTGCTGCAAGAATATCATTTCTTTAGTTGGTTGTGGTTAATTTCATTATATTACTATACTATTCTAATTAATTACTTGTCACACAGAGATCTAATGTGCTCGCTTGGGAACCTCTTACCTGGAGTACATGCACAAAAACCACTCAGCATAATTTATTAAGTATCTCAAGACTCAAATAACATCACCAATGATTATAATCCAACCCCAAGTTGAGTATAATACTCTCGCTCATGATGACAAGAGGTGTCATAGGATTACCATCAAGGTGGATGCAGTATATTGTAGTTCAACTCTGATACCACAGTTGACATAATTGTAGGAGATAATTTCAGAGAAAGAAAAAAAAACAAGTTTAATATTGGCGTGAGTTAACTCACGCGGTCACGTATGTGTATAATTAAGTCACGTTTGATTTACATTTGCGTTAGTTAACTAGTGCAGAGGTATTTTGGTCAGTTTGACTGGGTGGGAGCGAAACTTGCTGGGGAAGAGTAGGGATGTCAATGGGTACCCATGGGTAAATATCCGTGTTTGTCCCGTACCCTCGTGGGTACCCACTATGCGGGTACCCGCGGGTATTGAAGTATCCATGGGTATTCATGGGTACCCATGAATTTTTGAATTTATTTATTTTTTGATACAAATAATAACTTTTTTTAATTACAGAAAAACTTCAACTTTTAAACATTCATACATAATCCATTCAAAATTTCATAAATCATACATAATCCATAGAAAATTCATAAATCATGCATAATCCATAGAAAATTCATGATTTTTACATAATCCATAGGATATGTTTTATGATGTGAATGAAGTGGAAACCGTGAACTTTATAAGATGAATAAAAAAAATTAAAAATAAAAATAAGTTATTAATGAGGAATCTTAGGTGGGAGGTAAAATTTTCTTTGATAAGGTAACAACTTTAATTAATAAGATAAGATATATAAGAATATTTTAATAATTTACTTAATTTATTATTGGGTATGGGTACCTGTGGGTATGTGTACAATCAAATCCGTATCGGTATCCATATAATAATGATAGTCAAATACCCATTTATTATACCCGTTTAGCTACCCGCGCCATGTCCGTGACAGATTTTACCCACGTGTATCCATGGGCATGGGTATTTTTGCCATCCTTAGGGAAGTGTGGCAAATGATATCTGACATTTATGAGTCACAGATTTGGATCCATTTAATCCATACCATATCACAGCCCTTTTTTTCCATGATGTTGAAGAGATAGTGTCAATTAACACGTTCATACGCCATGCTAATATCAGTATTTAAAGCTGCTTCACCTTTGTTTCTCTAGTCTTGCGTTTCAGATAATGTATTATTTCTGATGCAACAAGGACATTGTTCGTATGGATCTACCCACAACAATACCTGACTAGTTGATTGAGATACATTAATTTGTCAAGGACTTTTTGCAACCGAGTTGCTAAAGTCTTTACAAAAAATCTTAGAGGATACTATTGGCTCATACCATTGTCACATATTATTGGCTCATATCATTGTAATTTTCTATAAACAGAATTCACTTTCTAATACAAAAGACATCACAGAAGAATATTATAATACTCTTTCTTTTATTTCCTTCATTTCTACTCTTGTTCAAATTAGGGTAGTTTTATAACAATAAGATTTATTTTATATAGTATTAACATGACAAATTCTATGATGTACAAATGAAACAAGTCTTACATTATGCACACGCTAGTTTTCACTATTAGATTAATAAATCCCTTCACTATAGGTATAGTACTATTAAATGAATATTGCAATGGCTCAAATTCATGTGTGTTTGTTGTAAAAAAAGTTCATGTGGGTGATCCTTTGGAAAAAGAAAAATTGGTACTCATGGACATGCTTCAGGGGTATGGCATTTCGTTCTGTTTCAATTTTTTAAACATTTTTCAAATTCGTCTCTTCGGTGTTCGTTAAAAACTTAAAACTTTTTCATTTCATTTTATGTTTGTGTATAATTAACTTGTTAAAAACATCTAACTTGATCGTATGATGAATTTTATTTTATTTTTACAAAATATGTCAGAAAGTACACTTAAGAGAACATGTGATATTTTAGAAATATGATAAAGAGAAAATTCATGTGTAGTTGATTGCTTAATAGTTCTGGAAAATACAAGCCAAATTTGGTAGTTGGTACAAAGGATTTGTCAAGGCCATGCATCAAAGACATAAAAGTAGAAATCCAAATCCCAAAGAGACAAGAAGAAACCAATGATAAGAAAATGCTTGGATTCTTATGGAGAGAACAAAGTGAAAAGTGGAAGAAGTGCAGCAGCATGAGATGCTCAATTTGTGGCCCTCAATTTCCTTTTTGGTCATGATTCCATATCAAAATCAGTTTGGCCCTTGACTCTTATAGATGGCATATATCCTGGTACTATTTATTCATACTATTTTAATTTAAGAAATGCAAGTATAAAAGTCAAGTGATATGACAAAATGATGATTTGTTTAGCGGATGTCAATGTAAAACTATTTTATAATGTCAGTGGAGTGAAGACTTATTTTATTTTTAAGTAACTTGAAAAAATAACCTGAAATCCTTACGCTGTCTGCTAGGGTTGAGGGACAATGTCATCGTATAGCGTCTCTTTGCTATCTGTTTAACTGTTTTATCGTGTCTCATCTCAGAATCTTCCTACCTTCCTCATCTCAGAATCTTCCTACCTTCCTCAATTGATTAGTTCATGGGATTACTTTGTCATCTTCTTCCTCCCTTTTCCTTTTTCCTTTCCCTCACTATCGTGCTACCAAATCATAATCTCTCCCTCAACCATCAACTCTTACTATTACAAGTCTCTACTCAATTAAGTGTCTTTCTCTTTTTTAAAATCTTCTCTTAATTTTTCTTTTTCAATTTTTTTCTCATTTTCACTATCCTCCCACCTTTGTCTTGATGGAAAGGAAGGATCCAATTATTTCTTTTTTTGAAAAATAGAAGTTAGAAAAAGTTTTACTTAATCATATGAGTTCAACTCCACTCAAATTGATTCGAGTTTAATATAACTTTGATAGAATGAGAATCTACTCCCAAAAATGAGTGAATATATAAAATAAATAAATAATATTATACTTACTTTTTGATTTTAATACAAACCATGCCATACTATTAATCAATTAAAAGTACTTTCATTTAATTTAAGAAACCAACTTCATTATAAAGAGGAATCAAGGGAACCAAGTACTTTCATGTCACTTTTGAAGAAATGATGTGTGACTCAACAATTTAGAACCAAGCATATGGTGACATGGCCTTAGTGCCCAAATCAACTGCTTCCACTTGCCTTAAAAAGAAAGGGAGTGAATGATTCTTCACTTTGATCATTCATCATTCCACCCATTAAAGTTCTTCTTCTTCACTATTAATATTCTCCACATCAGATCCATATAACCAAATGTCGACTAACATAACATATATAGAATCAAAAGTAATTGGTGGACTTAATTAGGACAACAAATAAAACAATGAGTTCTTCAACCATTGTGGACTTCCTCTCATAGAATCTTTTTGTCCACCAGGTTGTTGTATAACTAATGGTTTCACGACATTATGTTACAAATCAAATGCTTCATGATAAATTTCATTTCTTATTAGTATATGAGAACCAAAAGCTCTTCCCAACTTTGACCTTATTTGGAAAGCCTTTTGATATAATAATACTTACGGTTATAAACACTCTTCCTAAGCAAAGTTTTAAATCGTTGTCGTATCACGATCCTTGATACTGTGAAAAGTCGAGGTGAAACACAGGTTGAAACATGATTGTGTGTAGCCATGAGACATCTAAGGTCTTTAGAGCATCTCTGGTGTATGCTTCTTCAAATTTAGCAACAATCAAGTCTTATCTCATTAAGTAGAGTCGATTATATGAATCAAACGACATCATAGTATTCTATCAAAAATCATGTCTTTCTCTAAAATCAAACAACACAAATATTATATAACAATGGAACACATTTAATTTTGTTCCACCTTAGAGACACCTTGTTTTTAATAATATAAGCCCATCTTTGCAAACACTCATATGGAGAGAGAATCAAAGGGAGTCATGAAAAGAGATTAAAATCTAGTAGGTGGGATCCCCTTTAGGTTGTTATTTTTTTAGCATTGGAGAAAAAAGTTGTAAATGTTCTTGTAGCTGAGTTGGCATAGTATGTCCTACAAAAATTAATTTAAGAACAAGATTTGAGTGATAGCACTTGAGATGCTCTAAATCATGACCCTGATCAGAATCACATACCTTTCTCAAAACCCTGCTCTTAATATAGACTAATAAAAACAAGCACCCCAAATATATAGTTTTGCTACAAATTACACCACTAGTTCTATTCTAGTACATCAACAAGATTGATGCCTTTACATAGTTCCTTGGGTGAATTGAAACTACATATTTATTTGAACCTTCTCATAAAAAGTTGAGAGATAACTACATATTCTTGAGAGCATTCTGCATATAACTCCACTTTATGTAGGAAGATCCTCACAAATCTGTTAAAGTACAATCAAATTTCCAAACAAGTAACCAGAAAATAATATCACACATATCCAAACTTCATTTCTGTTTGACAAACTATTGCCAGAATTTTAATATCAGAAACAACATGATCTAATCTCTTCATAGATTCTAATTACTATGGACTAGCTTAAGTCCTCCTCAGTTCATTGATGCTGCATAGATTGCATTTGCAATATAGTATCAAAAGGTGAAAACTGGTATCCATGATGAGTGCTTCGGAGCACATTACGCCCCGGCGATTTCGATTCGTGTGAAGAAATCCCGCACGACGGTGCCACAAACATGTTTCCTTTAGCTGAATTAAAAACAAATGGCATGCCCTCGTCTGGTGATTTCCAGTCAAATTCTTGCTTAACCAAGCCGGACAAATTATGATTTTGCGGTTGATTTGCAACCTTCACCAAATGTTCCGGAGAAGAAGGACTGTTACTGTCTGGTGAAGGCAATTTTGTGTCTTGGAGATTGACCACTGTGATATCATGGATACTTGATCTCCTCTTATCCTTCCCTCCTGAAAGCTGCCTAATGAAATACTTCTGAGCATGACTTGCGACTTGAGTTGGTGTCCTCGTGGTCACAAAATTCCTAGAGATGTTTCTCCAGTCTCCCTTGCCATACTTCTTCAGACCCAACAAAAATTGCCTATGGAGCAAAAACACTGGATTAGAGTAAGATATCAAATGCAAGGAACCAACAAGTAAAGCATTTATCAAGGCAAAACCATATAATAATCAATGTAACACCAGACTTCAGAGTTTAGACTGAAACTGTAAGTGTGTGTGTCTCGGCCAACGCCGACACGAAACCGAAACGTGTAGTTACATTCAATCATTTCCATTTTCTAACATTATTAATTGTGTCTATGTGTCAGTGTCATGTTTGGTGTGTCTGTATCAGTGCTTCATAGATAATAATTATGGTGTGTCTGTATCAGTGCTTCATAGATAATAATTAAACACAACCTGATTTATAATCGCTCAAACAAACTAACTTTCCATAGTTTTAAAGCAAAAAAACTATAAACAAACATCCTAACTACAATGTTTCTTTACCACCGCAGCATGCTAATGATTCTTCCTTCTTCGACTATTAAAATCATCGATAAATTGAGTGAATCACCAATTTAGACTATGGAATCACAAAAGAAAAGAACTTTGATCACTGGAATCAACAAAATTTCAAAATAATGTCTAAAATTAAAAACCATCAATCATTCTAGTGCTTTAAGTCCAATTTCAAAAACAAAATTGACTAAACCAAAGAACTAATACGGCCGATGATTTTCAACTTTAGGAATCATTTCAAAATTCCATTCATTTCAAGCACAAAATTGCCTAACACCTATAATTTCACTAACTAAAATGATTATTCACAACATAAATCTCAACTTTAATCTAAATTAATGCACATCATACATTCTAAACAAATCAAAAATGAATTTCTGATACGTAATTACCTATGCTCCTCTTCAGTCCATGGCACACCTTTCTTCCTTTCCTGCTCCGACGGCCGAGTCGAACCATTTCTTTTCCCACCAACACTACAAAACTGCTTGAACTCATCATATCCTTCACTGTTATCCCAATCCAATGTGAAAGAACTAGTTGTATAACCAGGAACTGGTATCAAACCAGCTTCAATAACACACACATCTTCTTCAAGCTCCCTATACTGTTTAATCACATCACCTACAGTTTTTCCAGGAATCATCTCAGCAACCCTTATCCATCTATCTGGAGTATCCTTATCATAATAAGCTAAAGCATTCTCAAACAGCTTATTCTCTTCTGAAGTCCATTGTGAACCATTGTTTTCTTGAAACAACCAATTGGAATTTTGGATATATGAAACTGGTGATAGAACTTCAACTCCTCTATTCATTGTTCTAGATAACATCATATAATCAAACTCTTGATCTCTCTCTCTCTCTCTCTCTAAAAAAGAACTTAAAAGAGAGAGAGATAAGCTACAAAGTGGAAGTTCTTATGGCCAAAGAAGCATATTATCAAACAGCATTTGGGTGGAATCTATCTGCTGCTTATTTCAGCTACCCAAATAACTAAGGAATCTAAAAAAGTGCTTTTTTCCGAAATCCAAGGAAAAAAACCCAGAATTTATTAATAAGAACTTTTACAGAACTAATCAGATCTAAAAGACAAGAAAAAGAATAACCAAAAGAGAAAGAAAAAAAATAAAAGTGATTTTTTTACAAAACCCACAACAAATTTTAGAACATAAGGGTTTATGAGTGAAATAAAGCAACTGGGTCAGTTTAAAAATGCATAAAAAGTGTAAATTTAGATAAAAATGAGTTGAAGAATTTTAATGGAAGAAAAAGAATGAAGAGGGTAATTGAGAAAGTGAAAAAGTTGTGAAGTTTGAGATGAAAATAAGCATAAGTGGTGGTTGTGAAAGAAGCAGTGAAGTGGAACAGAAATGTGTATGATGATGTTACTTTGTTGTGATTTGAAAGACAGTGATCTATGAAACAGGGAATTGAAGAGTGAGAAAATGAAAGAAAGAGAAAGAGAGGTCAAAGGGGGTGAGTTGTGATTGGTGGAGGTAATGTTTGTGGTGGCTGAGGAATATTTATATTCTTTTTATATTATGAGTGAATTATATGAGCCACTTTGATTAACTTTTTTTACTCTACTATCGGTTTGGTTTGGTTCAGTTCGATTAAAATTTGATTGATTAAAAATCATAGATAAATTGGTCATGACTTGATTTTAAGTCATCAACAACTCAAGTTAGTACATGTTTGGTTTGGCGGTGGAGCAGCCAAACGTGCGTCTAACAAGCCACTTTTGTGAAAATAAAGAAGTTAGCAGTTCAAGCTTTCACATTAACGCAGATTCATGCTGCAATTATGCAAAAAGTGTCGTCCTTCCAAACATATACTTAGTTTGATATATTCAACTCGATAACTAAATTAGATAAACAAAAAATGTTGCATCCGAAGGCATTGGTTAAGAATATATAAATAGAAATATTGCAATGGAAAATGTTGAAAAATGATGAATTTAACTTTATAAAAGTTAAAATATTATTGAATTTCTTACAAACCTACTATTTTAGTTTCTTTAATAGGGCACTCCTTAGCATAACTCCAATTTTAATTACAAATATTAAATTAAAAAATTTAAGTAAGGGTATCATAATTCAAACTAGACACAATGATGAATTTTCTTAGATAACAAATTTTCTCATTACACGCATGTTGTGTTGTGTATGGTGGTGTATTCTTTATATATATGTGAAAATGTGGGCGTATTTTTTAATGTGGGATTTCAATAGTTAAATTAGGGAGAGATTTTTAAGTGTTAACATAAGCAAATATTCAGCTTTAAGTAATAATATGACACTTAAAATAACTTTATATACCTACATGGTATTCTTAAGAATTATAGACATTATTTATAGCTTTATTGTGACAAATTTTTTATCTAAAAAAGATATTTATAACTTAGATCTTTTCATCATAAGAAGTTAATTTGATCAATAAATTTCATATCCCACCTTAAACGTCTAACATATATTTCTTTTCTCATAAAAATTAGAGTTCTAGATATTTTTGTTAGCTTTCAAAGGTATAAGAACATCTAATTTGAGTAAGTATAGTGTGTTGTCTGTTTTGCATACAACTTAACCAATTAAGGAATCATTTACTGTCAAAAAATGTTAAAATTAGATCTTTATATATTCATGAGATTTACAGCTATGACTGTTAGCTTTTAAATAACACTTGTTTCTTTTTATGACATTTGTAACTCAAAATGTGACACGATGTTTACATTATGTTCAAAATCATCTTCAAGCATGTGAATTTTACATTGTGTTCAAAATCATCTTCAAGCTTATGAATTTTCCATTTGTTCACACATTATCCCATCTAGGGCTTGCACCAAATTTTCGTGGTCTCTAAATTGATTACATGCCCCCAAAACTACCTCCTCAAGTTGAAAATATATCTTGGGTACAACAAATGGAGCCTTTTTTACACTCCATCATGTATCATGCTTGTTCTCCCCTCCACCTTCAGCTCCCAGTCTCGTACGCCCTCTCCTGAAGACTCTGGATGAATGTGTTAAGCTTTATTTTATGGTTTTTGCCATTGTGTCATGTTTTACATGCTTTATTAACATGCTTTCATAAATTTTGATATATATGATGTGTATTTTTATTCTTTTTTTTTTATCAAATTCAAGCAATTGGAAGAGTGATCAAACACAAGATTTTTCAAAACCAAACTGAAATAGCATCTTATAAAATTTGGAAGAGTGATCACACGAGATATTCTTGTGGAAAAAGGTGCTTATCCCCACTAAAGGAAAAAAAAAAACTGAA
>Ga0228711_1012786_pt1 | contig 10145 bp, 5 predicted proteins | sample MedpolnodulmetaG_2_FD_177996 | JGI IMG/M metagenome (GOLD analysis project Ga0228711, IMG submission 177996) | Root nodule microbial communities from Medicago polymorpha collected in Santa Monica, California, United States - brown nodules | ecosystem: Host-associated > Plants > Roots > Nodule...
AAAGATTGCAATTTATTTATCACATGTTTTGGACTCACATTAGTGACATGGCATGCAAAGTTTTTTTTTAGTAACTATAAAAATTCAAATAATTCCCTCAAAAAAAAAAATCAAATAATTAAAAAATATGTACAGAAAAGTGTGTTACTTCGCTTCACTAACCAACTTCACAATTGGTAGCTTAACCGAAAATTTAAATTAAGTTTGATACTATCAAAGTTCCGTTGTATAATTCACCATAAAAAGAATGATAGGAATGTTAAACATGGTGATGTGGTAGCTTTTCTGCCACCAAGAAATAGAAAAGTCCCATTACTCCAGAGTGTCTTATTTTGCTACTGTAGTTAGTCTCTAATGTTAAAGTTTCACCATCAAATATCTTGATAGAACCTGGTTTAGGATAACAAGTTGACATTCCTACAACATATCCTTTTTCATTTCCTGCTCTCCTTCCTTTTCCATATTTTGGGATTGAAGTACATATAACTCTCCCATCCTGACATTAACGTCACAACCAAAATTTCAAAACATTGATCCAATATTTAATTAAAATGACAGTATTTAAATATTAACAGTGATTGCAATTATTTAATGTTCACCTTTCCATATAGAGTTGATCCAATTGCACCTGAATGTTGATGACCAACTCCATAGATGACATAACCGCCATTTTGCATTGGGAAGCTTGCTCTCTTGACATCAACACAACCACTACGATTCACATTCCTTGTGCTGCAAGGTTCTACTTCATATTCAAACTGTACACATAGCAAAGAATCTCGGTTACTCACACATGAAATAGAATTTTATATAAATTATATTTTAATTTTGCTTACCTCGCAATCATGATTTAGTCTCTTTCCTTTGGACTTATCTAAAATCTTCAAAGTATCAGTCACATCAAATATATAAATCTTGAGAGGCACCATAAACTTTTCCCAATTAACCCACTTAATAGTGTATTTCAAATAAAGACTTTGTTTTGGTCCTAAAAACCTTTTACTCAGCTTACACTTACTATTATCAGGACAACATTGCAAACCCCCTTTATAATTAAAGTATAAAATACAGTATTCAATGCTTCTAATAGGGTCGAATGAATCTACTTGGAGACTAACTATAAAATACAGTATTCTTTTTTGACTAACAATGTTTATGTTCCTCTTATTATAGGACCCACAACATGTGGTTGTCCAGCAAAGTTACAATTGTCTACGATGCATTAAATGCATGTTGCATGTTCCAGATCGTAGTGCATAAAGTTTGAAAGCATGTTACAGGTTTCACACTTTAGGTGTATGTGGAGTGCATAAGTTTCAATTTGTTTTGGATTTATTTCTCCACATTAATCTTTATTAATTTATTTTTGATCTCAAATTAAAGTCAAAATAAAAACTTGTCATACACCTAAAGTCAAAATAATTTAGAACAGGGAAAATAATATAATTGAGAGGGGAAAAAAATATATTGTGATTAATAAAACAATATAGCCTAATAATTGGAACGGACATATATTGATCAGAGATGTTAGTTGGAGACAGAATTAGTTTCATATTGAGACATAGAACCAAATGACTGAAAATATAAATGTATTACACTGATTGTTACATTAACAATGAGGCCAAACACAAGATTTATCCTATAGTTGCAATTACTAGTACAACAAGATGTAACACTAATTAACATTACAACATCTCATTCTGACAGGCCACTTATTCAGACAAACAAAATAGTCCTTAATCTTAAGCAAGATTGAATGTTACATATGATGGTGTGGTAGTTTTTCTGCCACCAAGAAATAGAAATGTCCCATCACTCCAGTGTGCATTATGCTGTTGTTGTAGACAATTGCTAGTGTTAAAATTTCACCATCAAATAACTTGATAGAACCTGGTTTAGGGTAACAAGATGACATTCCTACAAGATACCCTTTCTCATTTCCTGCTTCCATTCCAGTTCCATATTTTGGGATTGAGTTGCATATAACCCTCCCATCCTAACATTAATGCCACAACCATTTTAAAAATCGGATCAGAGATCGAACTGGTAAAACTTGCAGGTCATGGTTCTATATCACTATGTGTTCTTCATGCGACTGGAAAGTAAAATTGAAATGTTAAAAATCACTGTAATTAGTTAATGTCATACCTGTCCATATAGAGTTGATCTAATCGCACCTACATGTTGATGACCAGCACTGTAGATTATATAACCACCGGTTTTTATTGGGACACTTGTCCTCTTGACATTAACACAACCACTACCATTCACATGGCTTTTGGTGCAAGGTTTAACTTGATATTCAACCTATATATCAAGCACAATGAGTGTTATATGAAAAAACTGTAACAAATGTGCCAAATAATGTTTTTCACATATACTTCATATAGAGATTTCACTTACCTTGCAATTATGTTTGATGCTCATTCCATTGGGGTTATATGATATTTTTAAATTATCAGTCACGTCTAGTAAGTAAATCTTAACTGGCACCACAAAATTATCCCAATCAACCCACATAATTGTGTACTTTAGGTAAAGGACATGTTTGGCTCCCAAAAAGCCTTTCCTCAATCTACATTGACCATTATCAGGACAACATCCTAAACCTCCTTTGTAATTTGGACTTAAAGGTTTTCCACTTAATGCATTTATTGTAACATTATAAAGGTCACATCTACACTCAATACACCCCATTCTATCTTCCACACCCCTTGTATCAATTGCATGGACATTGATCATCCATTTTTCATCATACCCTTTAGGAATTTGTGAAGGATTACCAATTTCTACTCCATAAGGGTCAGGAATATATGTATCTGTGCCTCTAGTTTCAGCTCCTAGGCCATAGTATTGTCCAAGAATATCATCTTGGCATAATCCATTATTTCTTATCATAATAATATCTGTTTGGTTATTGTTTGTCACATTTTTAGGTTGTTGGTATTTTAGAACAATCCAATGGTGAAGATAAGTTTCTTGGAGAGGTACAGAATTCCCTAATTCATCTACTAGTTCAGCATTAAAACTTTTGAGTGCAATATGACCTTTTGGAAATTCAACATCATAATAGAATTTGTTTGAAATTGATCCTGGACTTAATTCAATCTTAGGTGACATAAACACAGCTGATTTAACTTTGTTTTTGGTATTTCCGTTAGTAGCTGATAAGCATGGTGTGCATGACACCAACACTAGTACTAAGATTGCCCATGAAAGCATCCAATCTTGAGATAAAAACCTCATGTTGATCTGTAATTAGTAGCAATAATAATCATTTAAAAGCAATTAAGTTCTTGATCTAGAATTTAATTTAAAGAAAGCATCGTGATGTCTGATCAAGATAAGACGATCTATATTTTGTAGCGAATTTTTAATTTTCTAGTCTAAAACACATAAGTTAAAATCTAAGTCGTCTGATCATAATCAGAACGATTGAGATATGTGTGACCTCGTGTAGTCATATGGTTGCAACTGCATATAATACGTATCATGTTTTTTTTTTTTTTGAGAAAATATAATACGTATCATAGAATGGACTCATCTTCACAATGAATATTTGAAGTGGTCAATTCACTTTATTAGAAAAAAGATAGATATTATTATAGTAATATGAAACATTAATTTAAATTTAACGATTGTAATTAGATATTTCTATTAATCACAATAACAAAGTTTTTTTCACTAGAGTCGCTATATTTATCTATGGACCAAAAGAAACGTACCTCAAATACTTGGAAGAGAAATGTGCAAGTGTAATCAGTAGGAAGAGTATCAATTACTAAATTATAGAAGTGTTAAGTTTTATTTTCTGAAGGATGTAGAAGTGTTAAGCTTGAAACACATATTTATATACCAAAATATACAAGTGTCTTTGCATATGCTCTAAGGCATACGTTTGCCACATATATACTAATATTTTTTTTAGTATGTGTTTGAAATTTCAATGCTTTTAATGGAATGCAAAGGCATGAATCACTCGAGATACTACCTAGAAAAATATTCCTTTTTAGTTAATTACAGATATTCTTAACCACAACATTCTCTTTTAACTATTTCAAAAAATAAAATAAAATAAAAACATTCTCTATTAACTACCACTCGTGCATGGATCATGGCCTTCTTCAATTTCTTAACGACCATCTTGAAATCCAAATCCAACCTATCAATAATTTAAAATATTATTCAATTTCATGGCGTTCTCCAATTTCTTGAGTCTTCACAATATGATTTATGGAAACTATTTAGTACACATCTAATCTATTAATACACCTCTTAAATATTTCTAGAGAGATATGGAGGATCAGGATGTTGTGATAGATATGATATAACTGTGATGTAATAGATATTTCTTAACTGTGATGTATTCACTTTCCGTAAAAAATAATGATATGATTTATTCTCTCTTTTTTTTTTTTTGTGTGAATACATGATTTATTCACTTGTATATTGTTTACATTTTACCAAAATGTTACTTGTAGTTGAAAAAAATAAAACATATACTGTAAAATTGCTTTGCATATATGAAATATGCCTTGACAACTTCAGTTTTTAGCCCCCTAAAAAAATACTTGAGTTTCTAACTAACTCTATATTGATTTGATTTAGTTTGATAAAAAGTTGGTTCATATCCTATAATGGTGCTGGTTTCATTCTGATGTCAATATAATGACCTCTTTAGTAGATGTCTTATAAGTATTTTACAAAAATTCTTTAAGCATTGAAGCGTGTTACAAAATCCAACTTACTTAAACTTTTTTATTAAAAAAAAATCATATATATTATTCTTTTTGTTTCATCCACGCGCCACTGAGCCTCACCGCACCGTCCTCCGCCGTTCACAAGTAATCTTTCTTCAACCTATTTGTTTCTATTAATTCTTATTTTAATCAACGTTAATTATCGATTCCATAAATTAGGGTTTCGTTTTTTTGATTTTTTGAAATTGATTTTTGTTGCAGAACCATGGCGGCTCTGAAGGAACTCCTTCCAGAACCAAAATCATCCACAACAACATACTATGATCATAGCAACGATCCATGGTTTAAGCAACGATTCACTGCAACGGAAGAGGAGAAATCCGCTGCAATCGCACCCAAAATTGTACCACCGTATCTGAAACGATCTGGTTTTGTTCCACGAAAGGTTGAGGATTTTGGAGAAGGTGGAGCTTTCCCGGAGATTCACGTGGCACAGTATCCGCTTGATATGGGAAGGAATAAGAATTCCAAGCCGGGTTCAAAGATTCTTCCGGTTACTGTTGATGCTCATGGTAATGTTGCTTATGATGCTATTGTGAAGCAGAATGAGAATGCTAAGAAGATTGTGTATACTCAGCATAAGGATTTGATACCCAAGATTTTGAAAAATGATGGAGATGATGAAATGGAGGATGATGAGGATGAGGATGCTCAGCGTGAGATTGATGAAACTATGGAGGAAACGAAAGCGGCACTTGAGAAGATTGTGAATGTGAGGCTTAGTGCTGCGCAACCGAAAAATGTTCCGAAGCATAATTCGGATTCTAAGTATATAAAGTATAAGCCTTCGCAGCAGAATGCGGCGTTTAATTCTGGTGCGAGGGAGAGGGTTATTAGGATGGTTGAGATGCCTGTGGATCCACTTGAGCCGCCGAAATTTAAGCATAAGAGGGTTCCTAAGGCTTCGGGTTCACCACCTGTGCCGGTGATGCATTCGCCTCCGAGGCCTGTTACTGTGAAAGATCAGCAGGATTGGAAGATACCACCTTGTATTTCGAATTGGAAGAATCCTAAGGGTTATACTATTCCTCTTGATAAGCGGTTGGCTGCTGATGGGAGAGGGCTTCAAGAGGTTCAGATTAATGATAATTTTGCTAAGCTTTCTGAGGCTTTGTATGTCGCGGAGCAGAAGGCTAGAGAAGCTGTAGCTATGAGGTCTAAGGTGCAAAAGGAGATGCTTTTGAAGGAGAAGGAAAGGAAGGAACAGGAGTTGAGGGCTTTGGCTCAGAAAGCACGCTCAGAGAGAATTGGTGTGGCTCCTCCGGCTGCTGCTGTTCCAGTTGTTTCGGAAAAGAGTGGTGTGGATGATGGTGATATGAGAGTTGATTATGACCACAGGGGGGATAGAGGTGATAGAGACAGGGAAAGGGAAAAGAACTATCCCAAGGAGAGTCGGGAAGAAAAAGAGGAGCGGCTGGGACGTGAGAAGATTCGTATGGAAAGGAGAAAGGAGAGGGAGAAGGAGAGAAGGATAGAAGCTAAGGATGCTGCCATGGGAAAGAAGAGCAAGATTACTAGAGATAGGGATCGTGATATAAGTGAGAAAGTTGCTCTTGGTATGGCTTCTACCAAGCAAGGGACAGAGGTCATGTATGATGAGAGGCTATTCAACCAGGATAAAGGAATGTCTTCTGGATTTGCCACTGATGATCAGTATAATGTGTATGATAAAGGCTTGTTCAATGCACAGCCAACACTTTCCACCCTGTACAGGCCGAAGAAGGATGTTGATAATGAAGCTTATGGTGGAGGTGCAGACGAGCAGCTGGAGAAGATTATGAAGACTGATCGCTTTAAGCCGGACAAATCATTTACAGGGACTTCTGAAAGGGCGCCTCCTAGGGATAGGCCGGTTGAGTTTGAGAGCGAAGAAGCTGATCCATTTGGTCTTGATCAGTTCTTGACAGAGGTCAAGAAGGGTAAGAAGGCTATGGAAAATGTAGGTGGGGGAGGAACTATGAGAGCTAGTGCCGGATCTTCAATGCGAGATAGTTCTGATGGAGGTTCTGGCAGGACTCGTATTGGATTTGAAAGAGGGCGTTAAGTAGATCGGTGTTGAAGGCTAATTGTTATCATGCTTAGGTTGGCATGCCTTTAAGTGGATTGCAAGGATAATGTGGTTGAGTTATGTATCTTACTTTTTCTTGCCCAAGCCTATGGGCCACCTTATAAGTGGTGAAATGTACTTGTATTTTGTTTTGAAACCTTTTTATGTTGTTTATCTTTTCATGGAGTTATATTCAATGAAATGCAATATGCAATGTTCAAACTTTAAAGTAGATCTCCACTTTTTGAATGAAATGTATTTGGCTGTTAAAATGTACTACATGATATATCTAGTTTTTTCATGCCTGATTACCGGATAATACATTTGCTTTCCGCTATTGCTGTTTGATTTATGCCATTAATGGGCTGTTATGGTTGGTAATGAGGATATTGACTACAGCTGTTCAGACTAGAGTGGAACTGCTGTTTTCATGTTATACTAATTGATGGTTCTCTATTAGAATGAAATGTTTTTGATAGCTTTAAACTTATTTAACGAGTTATCAATTTTTTCAATACTTTATAATCCATTTGCTTGCTTGATATTGCTGTTTGAGTTATGCTATTGAAGGAGAAATTGTCAATTGAGGTGTAAAACAGTGTTTAATCATTACCTGATCCAAGGATTCAAGTGGATGTGTAATTTTTTTTTTTGAACTAAGTGGATGTGTATTTTGATTTGATAGAACTGTGTGTTAGTAACTCCTCCATAGGACAACATTTGATGCCCACAAAAAAGGATGGGAACAATATTATTTTTAGTAGTTTTCTTGACAACTATGTTGAGCTAACTTTTGTGCACATGAAGGCTCAACCCCATCTGCTGTATATCGTGGTTTTACTACTATACAGTCTTGGGAAAATTATATCAGACCATCATGATTGTGTGGAGTGTAGCCTGCACTAGAATTGAAAATTACATTAGATCATCTTTGCATGCCATTTTCATCCAAGCTTCCTGTCAGATGGTACAGGCATATGATTATTTACGACATATTTGTATATTGTATAAAATTGGTTGTTTTGCTCTATTAGGGTGTGCTAAATTGTAAAAAATGCTTATGCTGGTGTTTTCCTTCATGTTTAGGAAATTGCTATTAATTCTAGTCATGTGTTTCAAAAGGTGGTGGATAATCCTGTCAATTACTTCTGTAGTGTGCAACAATATTTTCTGAGTTAATTTTTTTCTAGTCCCGCTATTTTTTGAGGGAGTTGTGGTAAAGTCTAATAAAATAGTAAATTGTTCTAGCGCGAGGTTTAACTAATAGCCTGATGTAGAACTTATTGTGAACTGTGTTTTACTAAATTACAGAATGAGTCATTGCATCTTCTCTGTGATTGCTCTTTCTCAAGCTTTTGATGTTTTCACTGGATTAATTAAGCTTCAGCTACCCAGTCTGTCAGTTGATTCTCATTCTGATGCAAGCATTTGTTCTTTAATTGTCATCAGATTTGTATTGTTTTTTTCTAGTCACTCCATGAGTTTTCTGTGTTCAAATGGTTCTTTTGATTATCGATGCTGGAGTTGCCAGTTCCGAAAGTGTTATGCCGAATGATACGGTAAAGACTGATGAAACTGGGGACACAAAAAAGGAATGAACCTCAAAGAAGAGCAAGAAGAACTAGCCTGTGGAAAAGCCTCCTTGCAAGTCATAAGTTAAGAAAATGATTTCGGTTTTACTTCTGAAAACATCCATCATTGCTATTCTCTTGTTTTGCTGGGTGCCTTCTATGTGGTAACTTCCAAAACATTCATTTCAAATTCATACTTAATATGTTTTCGAACTTCAGATTAATACTTAATACGTTCTCGAACCATTTGATTTTCAGATTATCTATTATTTTTTCTAATACATCATTTTTTTTATTTAACTCAAATGTATTTTATAATTGGTATTTTGCAATTTACTTTTGCTTTTAGATAAAGTCTTGGTTGCTTGTTAAAACTAAGCTGGTCGTACTCAATTAGGTATATAATGTCGTCTTTTATTGATCTTTTGTTATTGTCTTTCTGAACTGAACAACGCTCAACAAGGCATCTTCATGCTCCAATGTGTATGTCAATAAAAAAGTCTTTCTTGATGTTCACTGTGACCTAATTATCTTGATCTCACCTATAAGTTTAGTGTATGGGTAGCAGCAGAAGCTTAATCAGCTCCTTCTATTTTTTTAACATCACATTGACATGATGGACTTAATGTTTTTAATGATTTTAGAATGGCTTATCCTTTGTTGAGTCATAATAAAGAATGGCATAAATCTTCATGCACAAACTTTTTATCTGTGTTGTTCTTTGGAATGAACTATCAGTGTCTTTTTTCAAACAAGTTCAACATACTGATTAATGATCTTCTATCTGAAATAGGTTGTGTATAATAAGCTCTGATGGTTAGCTTGCATGATTTTCTGTATTCTGTACTAATCCTGAAATTCATGTTTTAATTTTTTCTTCTGCTATGTACAAAATGTGATGTGATGTGAATTGCCACTGACGCTGCTGATGATGAAATTTCACTGTTCTGTCTTTTTCAATAGTTTGAGATCATGGATTGTGAAGTGCAATTGAGTCTAGAGATGGTTTACTTGGGCATAATCCATATCTTGTAAACAATATTTGGATCTATGAACATTTTGGTTCTTTCTCATTTTTTCAGTGGGTAGTTGGTGAGTAGAAGAAATTAATCATTATATAATCTTCTTTTCCAAACCGAACGCATTACCCAGTTCAGTGCACTAGATTCTACATTTTGACCTGAATTTTCTGTGTATTCATAACCAATCTGAAGCTTGGTTCCATTTCTTCTTGGGCTGCGATGAAGCAAACATCATTAGCGTGATTCAACAACACAAATAATGATTCAACAACAAATAATTTAAATTGGAAGAGCTTATACTGTATCACTTTTTTGATCGAGTATTCATTTGGGATTTTAGTATCTCTAAGAAACTTTGAGACTCAATTATTTTATGCTTTGATGGATTTGGGATTTATGCACACACAGATTGGAAACAACAAAGTGGCGCCGCTTAACCTAAATAATTTTGTTTTTCCATAGCTTTTTAGCTTGTGTTATGGCTTTTGTTAAACAATCTAAAACAGTCGGAATGGAAGATCAGACAGCTCAAAAATACAACTCCTTGATTGCATAACTACATACAATCCATTTTCATAGGACTATACTTAGCATCAATATAGTGTGTATTTTATTGGAAAATCTTGCTTGGAAATGCTTCATACTGTCTTTGCATCCTCCTCTGATTTCACCTTGGTTTCTTCTTTAGCCAATTCAAGTGCTTGAATCAAATTTTTCAAATAAACTTGTGCATCCATAGAAGAAG
>Ga0228711_1012788_pt1 | contig 10143 bp, 6 predicted proteins | sample MedpolnodulmetaG_2_FD_177996 | JGI IMG/M metagenome (GOLD analysis project Ga0228711, IMG submission 177996) | Root nodule microbial communities from Medicago polymorpha collected in Santa Monica, California, United States - brown nodules | ecosystem: Host-associated > Plants > Roots > Nodule...
GTATTCACATAAAGTGAAAGACAAACAAAGTATCATTGAATGGTAACATAGACAACCACATAAACACAACTGAAGTGAGTTTCAAACGATTTAAGTAGGAAATAGGTTACACACCAGAGCTTTTGTTCCATGTGTAGTTCCAAAAATAGGTTCTGAAGCTCCGGGAATCATAATAGGTCTTTCCAAAGGTGCAGCACCTTTTACAAAAAGGTGGTCCAATAATTCACTCGTTGAAGGGCGATCACGTCGATTACGTTGCAGACATATTCTAACAAAATATTTTCCTTCATTTGAGAGATGATCTGGGATTGTTGGGAGCTCCTTGTTGTTTACCAATTTTTAACATGGCAGCAGCCTGTTATAGAAACACGTAAATATACCAAGCAGTAAGAAGAAACAAAAAACAACATTGGCTCACATTGTCGCCAATTTGTTAAGATATGGTTATCCAATTTGTTAATGGATAACCTGTGCAATGTTGCTTTCGATTTAGGAGTTAGATGGAGGAAAGTATGAAACAAAGTGTTGAAATAAACAGAAGAAATAAAGCAGGTGAAAAGGAAAATAGAGCAGATTTGTTTTGTTCAAAAATATAGGACATATTTGTTTTGTTCAAAAAAATAGGAGATTAGGTGTGATCGTATTAGAGTAAAATTAATCATTATGGTTAGGTTAAAATTAGGGCAAACATTAACTTCCGAGTTAATTTTAATAAATAAGAGATAAGACAATATAATCAAAATAATGCACTAATATGTTCCTTGTCGGATTAAAGAATACTTTTATACCGTCTTAAATCACATGTCTAACTCAGTTTTACAAAATCTAAAGTGAATTGCCCCTTAGATATTGAACTCAACTCCACCTCTAAATCATGATTCCAGTTCTATATAAAACTCTCACAGCAGGTTTATGATTTCAATGTGGAACTTCAAGTTAAGTTTATAAATTCCTCTTTGCACGTGAAAATAGTAACAAAGTGTATTCCCCCATCAGCAATAAAAGTGAGTGCAATAAGAGGGAAAAATGTGAAAGATATAAAGGAGAAAAAAAAATATTTATAGATAGAATGGAAAGTGGGAGAGGATTGGGATCCTTATATCCAACGAGATAATCTCAACATGTTATTATGACAATTTCTACAGTTTACACTCAAAAATAGTGTATACATTCTCTTTAAATTAATAGTTAAATGATTTATTTATAATTTAAATTATTTTATATTTATAATCATTCATAAATTATAATAATTAAATCTTATTTATCAAAAGTCTCAACGAAATAAAATTGAATTTTTGTGAATTTATATTACTCATAATAATTTTTTTAAGGAATATTACTCATAATAATGTAGATTGATTATTTTTACAATAAAATAAAAAAAAATTAATATGATTCATATAAACAATTAAATGATGTTTTTTTCCATATGAATTGATATTTATTAAAGTAAGAAAATTGATTAATAACACTAGATTTATAAAAGTGAGGGTTAATTTATTTTACGAATGTATGTATTGTAGAAGCTCCCTATTATTATTATTCACAAAATATTCTTAGCTCTAAAAAGTAAAAACAGGTTATATCATGAAACAATTAATTAAAAAAACTAGTCACATGCTTTCGCACACGTGCACTTGTTTAATGTAGAACATGCATTATTTTTAAGCATGTTTGGCACCTTTTCCTTTAACAGCATACACTGTTTTCTGACGTGGATTTCTCAACTTTTCAGATGAAACTGAGCCAAAAACAAAGCAATAATGTTACCAAAACTCCCACCTTCCTTTCAACGTTTCATTGATTGATTTCACCTTACCATTGACATAGAAATGAAATATCAACTATAGTTTGGTTACTAGTAGTAGTTACTACTGTTTATAGAAAGAACAGGAGAGGCCATAAAAGCAACATAAGGTAAGATATGAAATGAGGGACCAAGCCAACAAGGGGTACTAGTTTGAGAAAGCATAGGCTTACCAGTCCTGAAAGTGAAATTTTACATTATTAAGTGCATGTGTTTGATTGCAGGGCCGGACCAATGTAGTTTTAGGCTTTTAAATAGAGGTATTTTAAGTGTGTTTAGAGATAATAACATTAATATTAAAAAAAAAATCATTAATTATCTCAACCAAAAGTAATTCTACTTAATGCGTGTCAGACATTAAATACGAGTGTTTTTCCAATTTAAAATTGAACTTTGATCGCCACATTGTGAGATCTAGCTTCTTTGACAAAAAAATGTCTCTAAACAAATTCATTTTCAAATTACAAGATACATTTAATGTTTCTTTTTTAAATAAACTTCTAATTAATATTACTAAATGTTTTGGAATATGAAATAGTCAAGTTTAACTATATAATTCAAAGGAGCTGAAATACATTAGCAACTTTTTGTAAAACAGATACATTAAATACATTAGCAACTTTTTGTAATAAGAGCAGAAATTGCAATAGGAGCTGATATTTATGAATGGCTAAAGTAAATATGTACAAGATTACTTTAGCAAATTTTCCACCTCAAAATGATGACAAAACTACAAAACTTGATCCTTAAACCAAATCTTCTCAAGTTAAACTTGAAAGGTTAAGAATAAAGGGTCACCTTCATTACAAGAATCTTTCTTTTGCTTTTTCCTTGTGTGAGAAAACTACATCTTCTCTTTAAGGACCATCCAGACAGAGAAATTAAATATAAGGAATATGAAAGGTAGATTAAATAATCATTTTTTTAAAGGAATTTGGCATGTCATTTATGAATAAGAATGATGAAATGTCAGTTTGTGAGAGAGAAGAAAACAGTGTGAGTTTTGGTTTTTTCTTCACTTGCTCTCATGCTTCACTTCAACCCTTATCACAAGCTAACTTGTGTTTAGAAGGGAAGAGAAAAGCTGACACATAGGAAAATTGTTTCTGTGCTTCTGTAGGATTTGGAGACTTGTAATTGTCCACTTTCTGAATATCTTTTGGATTTTTTCCATTATGGTGTGAGGTATAGAAGTTTTTGTTTTCTTCCCTTTATTTATTTCTAGTTAATTTTTTGTCTTCTTGCCTTCACTTTCTTTTCATTTTTCCAAAAAATAAATTGGTTTATTTGTGGAAGATTCATTGTGAGTTTTTTGGTGATCTTGGAAGCAAGTGAAAAATATCTGCTACCAAAACAATCAAATTTACTTGGTTTTGGTTGAAGCAGAAAGAAAAACACTTCACTCTGAACACTACTTTACTCATATTCATAGCTCTCTGAATTTTCATCCAATCTGTTGGGGAAGTTCTTCAGTTTTCAACTTTTCATGGTATTGAGTTATGATTGAACCTTTTTAGTACTTTTTGTTGGTTTCCTGTGAAATAATGAATTTCATAGTGTTGATTATAATGCTTGGCTGGTATTAATTCAGTTGATTCTTGCAAAAAGTTTATGTCTGTTTAAGGTAACATAACTTCTTGTAATTGCAGGATTTCTGCTTGAAGGCTTCAATTTAGAGAGAATTTCAATGCCTGTTTAGAATATAATAACAAACACTATGGCCTCTGTGTTTCTTGTGTTGGTTACTATTTTACTTTCTATAAATCATTCAGAACAGCTTCAATCCTCACACACTCAAACCCTCCTAAGAATTCAACAGCTATTGAATTTTCCTTCTGCATTAAGAAATTGGAATAACTCCACAGATTTTTGCAACACAGATTCAAACTCTTCGCTCACTGTAGTATGCTATGAAGACACAATAACTCAACTTCACATAATAGGTGAAGGAAAAACTCCACCTCTCCCTAAAAATTTCTCGATAGATTCATTTGTCACAACACTAGTAAAGCTTCCAAGTTTGAAAGTCCTCACATTGGTTTCTCTTGGTATATGGGGTTCATTGCCGGGTAAAATAGCTCGGCTTTCTTCGTTGGAAATAGTTAATATGAGTTCGAATCATCTCTATGGTTCGATACCTAAAGAATTCTCGTCACTTTCAAATCTTCAGACACTCATTCTTGACAGCAACATGTTTTCTGGTCAGGTTCCTGTTTGGATTGACTTGCTTTCAGCCTTAACTGTATTGAGTTTGAAAAACAATTTGTTCAACGGATCACTACCGAATTCGGTTAGTAACTTGGAGAATTTGAGAATTCTTTCACTTTCTCATAACAAGTTATATGGTGTAGTACCTGATTTGAGTCATTTGCGAAATCTTCAAGTACTTGAATTGGATGATAATGCTTTTGGGCCTCAGTTTCCTAAGTTTGGTAACAAGTTGGTTACTATAGTGCTAAGAAATAACATGTTCAGGTCTGGCATTCCTGCTGATGTGAGCTCATATTATCAGCTCGAGCAATTTGATATCTCGTCAAATACGTTTGTAGGGCCGTTCCAACCAGCATTGTTGTTGCTTCCTTCTATTGCATACCTCAACATTTCTCGGAACAAATTAACCGGAATGCTCTTTGAGAATCTGTCTTGTAATTCTGAGCTTGAAGTTGTTGATTTATCGTCGAATCTTTTGACTGGGAGCTTACCTAAATGTTTAGTTTCAAATTCTAGTGATAGAACTGTTTTGTATGCTAGAAATTGTCTCGAGACAGCGAATCAAAATCAGCAGCCGCCGCCTTTTTGTCACACGGAAGCCTTAGCTGTGGGAATATTGCCTGATAGAAAGAACAAAAAACAAGTATCAAAGGTAGTTCTTACCCTTGGTATAGTAGGTGGAACTCTTGGAGGAGTAGCACTTGTTTTGCTGATTTTGTTTATTGTTAGAAGAGGAAATGCTAGAAGCAAAACGAAGAATCCTCCGACAAGATTAATATCAGAGAATGCCGCTTCTGGATACACCTCTAAGTTGCTTTCTGATGCAAGTAATCTCTCTCCCTCTCTTAAGAATAGAATTATTTGTAGCCAAAGAAAGATTAAATATTGAAGTTATATGATCACTGAAACTATATTGACAAACATTTAATTTCTGTGTACATAAAGGATACATATCTCAAACAAAGAAGTTTGGAGCACTTGGCCTGCCAACCTATAGAAGTTTTTCATTGGAAGAGATTGAGGCAGCTACAAACAACTTTGACAGAGCTTCTTTAATGGGTGAAGATTCTTATGGAGAGGTATGCCACTGCCATATTATCACAAATTATGTTGTATATGAGGAATATATCTTCGTATTATGTATGCCACTGCCTATAACTTTCTATTGACTTCATCATATATCAATTTTTGATCATAGATTCATACAAAATATAAGGTAATGGCATCACAAAACTAATTTGATCATGCAGTCATGATTTAATTTCTTTCCTTTTGAGCACAAATCTGTTGCAGAAATTCTAAACTTTATATCTTTACATGTGTGATGAATGTGTTCTTATATGTGTCAGATGTACAGAGGTCAGTTGAAGAATGGTTCAATTGTTGTTATTAGATGTATCAAAATGAAAAAAAGATACAGCACTCAAAATTTCATGCACCACATGGAGCTTATATCGAAACTTAGGCATCGTCATTTAGTCAGCGCTCTTGGACACTGCTTCGAATGTTCTTTAGAAGATTCAAGTGTCAGCAAAATATTTCTTGTCTTTGAATATGTACCAAATGGTACACTGAGGAGCTGGACATCTGGTAATTCACTGAAAAACAGCTACCAATTTCTGATATTGAAGTTTTTTAAGAGCAAATGTTAAGTTGTTAGCAAATTAGTGATTACGTTAGTTTCTATAGTCTCGACCTTGGATCTTCAGGTTAGAACTCCTTCAACATGCTCAGCTTATCAATCAAGCTTCGAGCTATCTACTTAGGACCTGAGATTGGAATTTGTAAAAATGGTATTAGAACAAGTAATAAAAAAATAAAGTAAAAAATAAAAAAGGATAGGAGATGCTCACTAGAGGAGATTTTTTTGAAAAAGGCTCACTAGAGGAGATTTATCAAGGTTTAAAAGTTAGGCCGCATTCGTAGTCGCGATCCTTAATAATGTAGAGACCGCAGTCACATGTAGTTGATCCGGCCTCAATCGGGGCCGCAGACGCAGACCCGTCAAAAATATTGCTATCACGGTGCATAATACAAACCTAGAGCACTTCCAACATCCCTCAACTCACAAACCAAGCTAGCTACTTTGAATCTGAGGTTGAAATTTGTAAAAATGGTGTTTGAACAAGAAATAATAGTTTACGATCTCATTAAAGGGGAATCCATCAAATTTTTAAATTGCGGCCGCGATTGCAATCCTTAATAATATAGAGATTTGCAATTAAATGTGGATGATGCAACCTCGATCACAGTCGTGGAGATGTCAAAAACCTGATGTCGCAATACATATGGACCTTTTTTTAAGCAATGCATTCCATTGGTGGTAGTTAAAATTTCATTTCTCTCCTGCCTCTAGTGATCCATATAGATTCCTTAAATGAAGTTCAAAATTTGTTTTTGAGGAGGAAATACCATTAATATCCTCTCTTAAACCATTATTTTCAGAATCATGTAATGGAAATTTTGAGACAGCAGTATCATTTCTGTCATCCTTTATCCTGACAGTCATTCTGTCACATATTTTTTGACAGATGGCCACACTGGAAAATCTCTGAATTGGACCCAACGCATAGGAGCTGCAATTGGAGTAGCAAAGGGAATCCAATGTCTGCATACAGGAATTGTCCCTGGTGTATATTCCAACAATATCAAAATAGAAGATATTTTATTGGATCACAATCTTGTTGCAAAAATTAGCAGTTATAATTTACCTTTGTTATCTAACATAGGAAAGGTATGGAAAAAAAATAAAAAACATCAATTATTGTATTTTGTTTTATGATGAAAAAAGGCTTTTGTTGGTATCAAATATCAATTAAACTTAGTCAATCCTTCCAGGTTCGGCGTGGAAATTCTTCCGATGGATCCAAACATTCTAGTATCAATAAAAGGTGCAGTTATAGAAATTTAAATACAAACTCAATCATATTGTAATTTTACATACCATAGGATATGAATGGAAATGTCACATGTAGAGAAATACTTGAGATCTTTGTTACCAAAGTTTGTTTCTAAATTTTATGAATTGTGTTGTTTTGTAGTGGAAAACATGAAGATAAGTGTGATATATATGACTTTGGAGTAATACTACTGGAAATCATTCTAGGAAGGACAATAAAGACCACAAATGATGCAGAAGCTTTTAAGGATCTGGTAATAACAGGAACTCTGATTCATTTCCATTGATTTCTAAATCTTTCAAACTTAGCAATCATTAAAATTAAATCAAAAGAAATTTTTCATATGATTCAACCATAGGATATATCCGATACTTGACAGCAATGTGATGACGATTTAAAACAGAGGTTCTATCATCCATAGCATATCAGTACAAATCATTTGCAATTATACGACCTTACTTGTGGAATTGTATCATGAGTGCAGTTGCAAACAAGCTTAGGAGCTGATGAGGACGCTCGGAGGAGCATTGTTGATCCAGCAATCCGCAAGGCGTGCTTGGAACAATCACTGAAGACAATGACGGAGATATGTGTGAGGTGTATGATTAAAGAACCTGCAGAAAGGCCCTCCATAGAGGATGTTTTGTGGAATTTGCAGTTTGCAGCTCAAGTACAGGATGCTTGGAGAGGGGATTCTCAAAGTAGTGAGGGGTCACCAGGTTCGCCTTTAGGGCCTCAAAGAACAGCCTTCCATTAATGTTAATCCAGAAGATTTTCACTTTTTTCTTTTTTATTTTGTATATTTCATTATAAGGTAAAAGATCAGTGCCTACAGAATTAAGGTTTATAGTATACAGGCTCAGATTAGTACAAGTTCTTTATGTTGTAACTTGCTCAAAAACTGCTGAGCTTTATAATGAAAAATATATCCATGTTTAAATTTTTTTTGGAAAGTTCCAAATGAAGTTACTTTTTCAAAAACACAGGTGTGCAACACGAGCACGTGCGGGAACACATGTAGAAAGTTTTTGGTTGAAAATGCAAGAGCCAGCAGCATTGACAAAACAATCATGGAAAATTAATCAATATTTGACTAAATTTGAGAAAGGCCAAGTAGAAAATAATTACCTAGAATTACAATATATTCCCTATTGCAATTTGCAACCAATCCAGTAAATTTCAAATGTTCAGGTAATTCAGCAACAGAAGCTTCAATATTGCAAATGTATCTTTTTTGGGAGAAAAAACATTAATTTTCAATCAGTATTTGCAAAGATATTTCAAAGTTTTTATCCACCGGTAAAAAAAATATATCTAAAGAAACTACAACCTTTTTTTCTTTACAACATAATATTCGTGTTAACAATGCTTTTATCACAAGGAGTCGTATAAAGTTGAATTAACCTTTCCTTTGGTAATGATTTTCCTATATATTTCATTTCACTGCTCATTATAAATATGGCTTTAGTCTACAAATAACCATTAAAACTAAAATGTGGTTACAAGACCTATGCCCAGTTCCTCTGCAAGCTCATCCCAAACAGGAAGAAGAGTCAAGACAGCAAGAAAAATAGCAACCCCCACAAATGTCTGTCTCCATGTTCCAACTTCTGTCACGTCATTTAAGCATGGTTTCTCCGGTGATCTCTGACAAAACATCAATTATTCATAAATAATTGCAAAAACAACTGCGCAAGTATCATGAAAATTCAAGACAAGAATCTGCATACCTGCGAAAATATAACAAAAAATCCCCAAGCAAGTGAAAGAGGTCCACCAAGCTGTTGAAAAGAGAAAAGGGGTTAAAAAAGTAAGTTACTTTTCGATGAAAATTTAAAACAAGCAACAAATTTTTGTATTAAATCAAGAAAATAACTGAAAAATGACCAAAAGACTGGTAATAGTAACATGAGCCCTCTCCTCAACCCCATTAATCACAGCTCTAACCAATTCATGTTATGGTTAAACTTTAACATGAACAATGTAGTTGAATAAAAATATGTATCATTGCTTAACCTAAGCAAATATTAGACTTACCACTCCCAGCCCTAGCAATGTATAAGTGGTCAAACCAAAGACCATTAGTGCACCTTTTCCAAAAGCACCCTGCAAGAACATGCAATGAAACAAAAATTAGGATAATTTGAAACAAAAATTACAAATTTCAATTGTGAAAAACAAAATATACCAACTTATGAATGAGAATATTTATGTGGAAAAACAAAAACCTACCAATCAATTGTTTCTACTTATCATACAGACAAATCAGACAACTCCATATTAGTAAATACTAAATGCTCTCTTTTCTACAGTAACTACTCTGCGCTTTGAATTTCACATTTAAGGAAGTATTCATTAAATTCACACTTCCAATAAAAAGCTATATATATCTGCCCATTTCATACAGTCAAAATTAGTTGATACTTTATCATACAATTTTATTTTAATGCATGATATGTTTTATAAATAAAGTAACATTGAAAATAAGATTACCAATTTAATAATAACCAATTGGTCTGAAATTTGAAATAGGACAATCGAGATAATATCACATCAAGCCTTCTGTATGACAAGTAGATATTAAATCTACCGTAAGCAATGTATTTACCTGCACAGACCTGCCACCGTCAAGGCACCCCACTGGAAGCATGTTAAAAGCTTGTATGGTTAACCCACACCTGTAAAACAATAAAATAAAATTGTGAGCCTAATATTGAATAATGAATAATCAAGTCTGTTAAGAACCACTGATTTGGGGATTGATTTGATTTATAAAGTACATTAAGTTTAAGAAGGAAAAGTTATATACCATCCTGCAATCACAAGAGGGTGAATTGGAACTGTTGCAGCATGAACCGCTCTGCACATACAATAGCAGTGTGTCAAAGTTAACTGCGGCCAAAACATAAAGTATGCATACTGATTAATTCTAGTTTATGCACCCAAAAAGATGTGCTGCAATCATATCATATCACTTGGAAACAGCTTGGTTTAGAAACTTTCCCACACATAATGATCCACTAGAGTATTTTACCTAAATTAATAAAATAAAGTCACAAGCACTGGATCTATATTTAGGTAAAATTATATTCTAGAAAGGAATATAATATGAGTGCTTGACATAGGATTAGAGGTTCTAAGGGGTGCCAACCTGGTTGGGATGTCATACAACTTCTTTGATGTCATTACACTCTTAATTCAGCAAAAAAAAAAAAAAAACATAAA
>Ga0228711_1012792_pt1 | contig 10139 bp, 4 predicted proteins | sample MedpolnodulmetaG_2_FD_177996 | JGI IMG/M metagenome (GOLD analysis project Ga0228711, IMG submission 177996) | Root nodule microbial communities from Medicago polymorpha collected in Santa Monica, California, United States - brown nodules | ecosystem: Host-associated > Plants > Roots > Nodule...
TATGTAAAGAGTTATGTCATTTAAACGATAATACAACTTAGGAGACAATCATAGATTTACAAAAATGCAAATATTGACATAAAAATCAAATAAATACAATCATAGTTTTACAAAAAAAAAAAATATTGACACGAAAATCAAATAAATAAAAAGAAAAAATTATCACAAAATTGTGGCAAAATAAAAATATGATTTCCCTTGTGCAAATTCTAGTTTTAGGGCCTTTTTGGATTAAACTTATACAAATAAATAAACTTTAATATTAATCTATAAGATCATATTATGGAAAATTGTATATTCAATAAATTATTTTTTATAACAAACTTATAAATAATACATTAATACTTGTTTATTTGCATAAATTTTAAAATAAGTCGATACAAAAATACCCTCGAAGAAAATACATTCATTCCTTACTCTCTCTCATATGCAAATTCTATATATATTCCCGAGAACGTATGTCTCATTGAAAACGTAAACCCAAACGACAGTTCAAAAAGGAAAGTGCTTCTATTCGTATTTCAATACCCATTGGTAACTAGCATCATAAATGGACGATCGATTTTCGCCATCGCAAAACTCCAACGGCTCCATTCGCGGTCGTGATCGTCTCCGTCCATTCAACCACCGTCCTGTCACTTCACCAACACCGCTGTTCACAACGCCGGTAATGTTCAATTTTAGTATTATAGATTATTATCACGAAATTGAAATTAGGGTTTTTTATTTCGTGATTAGTTATTACTATGTTTTAAGTTCATACAAGATTAGTACTTTCTACATTTAGTTATTACAAAAATTTATTCAATTTTGGTTATAACACTACATGCAGTATTATTTCAAACTAACCCACCGAAATTGATACCGAGGAAATTGAACCAGAGACCTTGAGAGACACTTCAAGGTCCCAAACCAACACTACCAGAGCAACCCAAACCAAGTGGTTTTAGAAGATTGGGTCCCTAACGGCGGTCTGAATTAGCCCCGGCATTACTAATTAGTCTGTGTTAATGTTGAATTATTGTGAACAGAAAGAATGATTTAGTCCGGTATGAACATGTGAGGGATTAATTTATTGAATTGGGCCTCCAGAAAATTGTAAAGGACCAAATTGGGTCTTTATTCAATTGTTTTATTTTTTAAATAAAAGATAATTTAGGACTAATATTAAAGAAAATTTGAGTAAACCATCAAATCGGTCCCGTCTTTGTAAGTCATTCTCAAATTAGTCCTTGCCTTTGTTAATATTTCAATTTTCTCAACTAAGTTCCTCGTCATGTGACAAAAACAAAGAGAAAGGGATCTAATCGAGAAACTTTTGACGATATTTCAAAATAATTCATGTCTTTGTCAAAAGTTTCTCAAGTCCCTCGTTATGTGACAAAAACATAGAGGCAAAGATTTAATTGAGAAACTTTTGACAAACACAGAGACTGTTTTGAAATATTAATAGAGTCGACTAATTTGATACTGCCTTACAAAGACAGGGACCAAATTAGTGGTATACTCAAGAAAATTTTTTAGGAACTAAATTAAAAAATTAGTAATTTTAGAGTGATTAATACAAATTAGTAATTCTATATGATGATTCTTTCATTAATTAATGGATGTTATTTTGATAAGGTTGCTGCTGTTGGAGATAAAACATCTATGAAGAACAATGATTGTGACAAAGAGGGTGTTTCTGGTTCTCAAACTAAAACAAAGCCTTTTGATATTTGCACCCCCAAACAAGGTGGAAGTATTCCTCGTTTGAAACCACCTTTGTTTAAAGGAAACAGAGAAAGAAGGAAGGAGCAGAACCAAATTAGTAAAGGGGATCAGTTAAGACCTGGGATGATTCATTTGAAGGGTTACATTTCATTAACCGATCAAGTTAAGATAGTGAGAGTATGTAGGGAATTAGGGTTAGGTGAAGGAGGATTTTACCAACCTAGTTATGAAGGTGGGGCAATGTTGAAATTGAAAATGATGTGTCTCGGTAGAAATTGGGATCCTCAGACAAGTAAATATGAATATCAGCGACCGTGTGATGGGTCAGTTCCCCCAAAGATTCCTAATGAATTCCTGACACTGGTTGACTCTGCAATCAAAGATTCACATTCCCTGGCCAAACACCCTAACTCCAAACTTCCCTTGATCTCTCCAGACATTTGTATTGTCAATTATTACGCTAACAACGGTCAACTTGGTCTCCATCAGGTAAGTATATCTCTACATTCTCAGTGTTTTCAAATAGCTGCTACGTTATATAGCACTATGGCGTTGCAGAGTTCGAACATATCACATTTATTTCACAAGACGCAATTTAATACAATGTGTTGGCAAGTAGTGCCTATAGTGATGCTATAGCACTGTAGCGTTCTGGAATTTGAATCTGTCATTTTCTGCAATGTGCAATTGACAGCACTGCATCCACATTTTACATTTTGAATCTTGACTGAGTGATTGAGTTTGCTTGCTTGCAGGACAAGGATGAAAGTGAACAGAGTATCTGTGAAGGGTTGCCAGTGGTATCATTCTCTATTGGAGACAGTGCAGAGTTTTTGTATGGTGATGAAAGGGATGTTAACAAAGCAAAGAAAGTTGTTCTTGAATCTGGGGATGTTTTACTCTTTGGTGGAGAGGCTAGAAATGTCTTTCATGGTGTTAGTACTATTCAGCCAGAGACTGCTCCTAGCCGCTTGCTTGAAGAAACTAATCTCCGTAAACCTGGCCGATTGAATCTTACTTTCAGACAGTATTAAAATTAAAAATCCACCGTATTTTGACTATCATAGATTAATTTGAAACCTGTTTAGTCAATTTTATGGGACAGGGATTGTAATGCTATTCCATGCTAATTTTGTGTCCATTTTGGGCTGTCTGTATAGTTTCTGACTTTTTTTCAAAAGCTTGTATCCTTCAGTGACAGTGACTGTCTAATTATGAATGTATTTCATTTTATCGCATATCCTCTTGCTTATTACTGGAATTATGTAGATGTGTGTGTGCTTTCTTAAGTCGATCTTGTCTATCTGAGGTAAGTTTTTTCTGTTTAACTCTTTGTGGAATGACTGTTAAGGATTCCCATTTGATAGTTGATACAAGGTAGGTTCTTTCTAGTACCTGTGTGAATTGGCTGTTAAGGATAACCATAGTTTCTAGTATTGTTCACAATTATCACATTGTAATTTTGGTTTTCCAAGTTGTTCAGTCATTCACTTTCTGAGTTTAACTATTTGGAAGACCCTGGGAAATCCATCATCCAATGTCTTTTCCAAGTGCATGAACTGTGATTGTGATTTTGTTTCATTCAGAAACACTTATTTGTGCTCATTGATCTATGTCACACCATTCTCTTTGGACCATTCTTGTTTTTCACTCACTGATAATTCAGTTACGGGTTTTGGAGACTTTGATCTTGTTTTAGCATGCACTAGACCTGTTTGAAATTGCAGGTTCTGTGAGTAGGTTTCTTTCTTTCTCGCCAAATTGGATACATAGTGGAACAATTTACACTTAATCAAAGTGGTGAGCTATGTTTTGAACAAGTATAGCAGTTGTGAATTCAACCCTTAAAAAGTGACTAGTATTCGAACCCGTTTTTCTTCATACAAAACAAGGATTTTAACGACACAACCAATTTGTAAAATATAGTTTTTATAACTCGATCAAAAAAGAGGAACGACCCAAATAAGTGAAAAAGTCCGCACAACTGTTTGCTTCTCGAAAAACATTAACAATGTAAATTATTCAATGAGAGTATTGATGAAGAGAAACAGTTTCTTGAAGAAGAAGAAGGAAAAAACTATTTCCAGATGGAGAAACAAATTCTCCAAAATTACCATTCCTACAACTACTTTATGAGAATTGCTCTTTTCCATTTAGAATTGCTCATTCCCATAAAATAGGCGAACGTGAGTTAACTCACACCTATGCATTTTCAACGTGAGTTAACTCACGTAGACATGAATGAGCAAAAAATAAATGGGATAAGAGCAATACTCCTACCTTATACTAATATATTTCAAATTCAAGTCCAGATTCTAAGCTACTTGAACTCCAATTTTGAGAGCCCATAGCTCTGCCCAAAACATGTAGAATTTCATTCTTCAAACAAAGCAGAATTTCATTCTTCAAACAATAATGGAGGGAGATTTACTTTTCCCACCCTGCTGCCTTCTCGCACGGTTTGCAAAATTTCCTAAAATACCCCTAGTTCGGATTATATAATCCGGACCAGATTGTTAGTGATATCCGGAAAACGAATTCTGAACCAGATGTTATGTGCTTTTTTGTGTCTTTCTTTAATGTTAAGGGTCTCTGTTGACCGTTATATGAACCCCACACAAGCTGCAATGCAATTGCAGGGTTCATATGAACGGTCAACAATAACCATGACACCACCGACACCCCTAAAAAACTAAAAAAAATTGAAGAAAATGGAAGAAAAGAGGTGAAGTGAAGAATGAAGGTATTTGTTGAAGATGAAAGCCTATTTATAGCCTAAAACAAGTACTAGGTCATTAGTACAGTCAATGAAAACGTGTTAGTGGTCGTAACCGTCCAAACCTACATTAATGGCTCTCTTTCAAAAGAATCCAATGCTGAACAGTTCCGGATTATAGATTCCGGAACGTACTTAACCCTATAAGAAGTGCCAACTTTTCTTTCGTTCACCAGTATCGTATGATTCCGGAATATATATTCTGGAAAAAACAGGCGCATTCCGGATTTTATTTTCCGAACTGCATTAGTTTCATGGCCGTTGGTAAACAGCACATGTTTTGTTGGTGGTCAAGTCAAAAAAAACGTGTTTTACCACGTTTTTTGACTGCATTTATGACCTCCCAACCGTTTTTGACCCACCCCTCCCTATAAATAACCTTCCAAACCCCACCATTTCTCACACCATCCTCTCCCACCCTCTCTTCCTCCTCTTCTTCCTTCTACAACCATGGTTTTCCATCGTTGGCCTTTCATATATAAGGGCCTCGTTGAAAACTTTCAGGGTTTGTATGAACGGTCAATGAGGATGGAACCGCACTGCAAAGAAGTGCGGTTCATCTAAGGGTCATGTGGGTCAGTGTGGTTCTTAGCTTTGCCTGTTTGGACACAAGTTTGAGCACCCCCCACCTCCCTCAAGGGCATTGTTTTCTTCTTCCCGCCCTCCTCCCCTGGTTGCCCTCCAACAGGGAAGCTACTGGTATGTCTTATCACTACTAGAAAAAGTAAAATTAGCGAGGGAAATTAGTGACGGAAAAAATGAAATTCCTTGGTCGCAAAATTTAGTGACGGAATTAGAGAGAGATTTCACGTTTTCCCTCAATAAATATCCCTCACTAATTTTATTTTTTTTAGTAGTGTATCACATACTAGTGGTTAGGCTCTTAGGAGATTAGAAATAGATTTAGGTACTTATGTAATAAGCTTGAAAAGCTTCAACATTATTGTAATGTATTGTTCATATATTAATAAAATGAGTTGTTTTTATCTTTTTGTCTTTTTATATCTGGTTTAAATGTTTATTTGCATTTATTTTACGAATTTCAAAGCTTAAAATTCTGGTAAAAGACCTTTCCGGATTAATATGCAAAATTCTAACAATCAGTTTCGGAAAACATAATCCAGATCAGGAATAAAATTGAAAAAAAATAGGGCGCACGAGGAAAGGCATAGGGTGGGGAAAGTAATACTCTAATGGAGGTCAGTTGCTACTATAATTCAATCCATAGTAATATCACTAAAATTACATGTGTAGTTACAAAACCGTAATGCATTTTTTTTTAAAGATTGTACCTATACATTATATTTTAATTAAAAATTGAAGATCGAATTATGTAAAGATAAATAAAAATTGTAATTCGTATGTTACTCTCAACAATAATGTATGTTTTATACTACTTTTGGCCCTATATATATATAAATTAAATGAATAGAAAATATTAAATTTCAAGTAGACCATTAAATCCTACAATTTAGATAGGTTATTCAAAATATAACTTGAGAAATCCTTTATACGAACTTAAACAACAATAAATACCATGAAATAATAAAAAACTATTTTCATTGTTAAAGAATAAATTTATAAAAATAATATTAATTATCAATAAACCCACTTGAGCTGGTCTGGTGGTATTGGCTTAGGAGTATACTTCTCCTCAATGTCTCAGATAAATTTAATTATCAATAAATTTAATAAAATTATCAATAAAAATAATTTTAATATTAATTTTGGTGGCTAATTTAGCTTCTTAAAAAAAATGTTAATTAATAAATTTAATATTACCACTGATTTTTTTAATTATGGTATATTTGTAAATAAAGTCTTAGATACCTAAGAACGCTTAGATGAGATGACACGAGTCTCTTATAGTTTAACCAAGAGCTTGGTTCAATTTCAGCCTGAGGTATATGCAATATCGTTAAAACTCTTATAAAGAGTTTGCCGTTCATTTGGGACCCACAATGCTCGAGGGATTATACACCGCAGTTGAACGTGGAGGATACACAGTTTACACCAAAAAATAGAGTCTTATATATAAAGAGAAGTAGCATTTGACCAAAAAAAAAAAACTGATATTTTCTGCACATTTAAATAAAAGATCTCAATGTAAAAAAGTGAAACATACAATAGGGTCTTTAGATTTAAAAAGAAGTGTTTGCGTGAGCTTAACTCAGCTGGTAGCGACAATACATAATATATGCAAGGTTCGAAGTTTGCTCCAGAAAAATAAAATTGAAAAAGAAGTAGTGTTATATTTGGATTTTTCTGCAAACTTAAATAGAAAATTTTACAGTAAAAAAGTGAAACATGCCAACTACACAATAATGACCAAGTCACTGTCAATGTAGATGATAGTAGTAGTTGGTTAGGATAACATTTTGGGAAACTTTTTTTTGTGAGGATAACATTTTGGGAAACTTATCTATTAGTATTTCTGAGTATCTGGTAAGGATAAATGGGATAGATCTTTTTTGTTTTATCATTTAAACTATTTTATGATATTTTTAGTAGAGTTTAATTAGTATGCTCTGTCACTGTACATTTATCTCAGACATCCAATATCAATTAAAGAATATGTGAACTCAATTTGTTTTCATATTTATTAATTGGCTAGACAACATATTATTAGATGTATATGTAAAATAATTTTACACTAACATAATATACTTATTATATTCTTTATAATATTATTATTAATAAAAAATTAGTTAAATTTTATTAATATAAGAACTACCCAAAACAATATGAACAATATTCCCCTAAAATAAAAAATAGTAGCAATGTTAAACACTATAAACAAAAGCCTATTTTAATTTAAGGGTTTGCTACAATAGACCCACTCATTTTTATGAAGGTCTATTTTAGCAACTAACACCTTTTCACTTGGAAAAAAAGACCAAAGTTTTTTTTTTTTGGAAGGAAATACCAAAGTTTTTGTTTTTTGGTTAAATTAAAGTTAAAGGGCATAAATGTAATTTTTATTTAAAGGTTAAATTTTCTTTTTATTTTTTTATTTTTGTGCAATAATTATTCGGTGTCCCTCCTTCTCTTTCTTCTCTCACAACTTTCCCTTAGTTTAAAACCTACAATTCCAAAGGAGGTCCATAGCTAGGTTTATTGGCATCTCAGTTTATTGAACAATCAAGCATCAAACTCTATTGGTTTAAAATATATTCAATTCTTATTTCCTTCGAAAAACCTTGAAAAATAGCAAGATTGTGATAACTATTTAGATCTGTATGTATTCGGTTGAGACCCAGCTACATGAAAACATTTTAATTATATTATCATATTCTAACCTATTTAACGAAGAAAGTTTATACTAAAATAAACTATTTAATAAACTTCAGTGAATTAAACATGGAAAAGAAAGGTTTGTTGTGTCGACGTTGCTGATTAAAGGTTTGGTTGGAGCAAACAACTGTGTGCAAGAGAGAAAGTCTTCAGCAAAATGGTAGTTAGATTTGTTTTAGGTGGTGGTTGGGGTTTGAACCCAGACCTTACATATAATATATTATGTATTGTTGTGAGTTAAGTTCACAATGACAAAATGATAGTTAAATTAAATATACTGCGGTAGCATTCAATCCCGCCGACGGTACCGGGGTCGGAAACGTAAACCGAGGTAAAGTTGTGAGAGAAATGGATAACAAAGAAATAGATTGAAGAAAGAGAATGAAAAGGACCCGAAGAGTTTCAGTAAAAACACAAAAAATAAAAAAATTAATAACCTTCATATCAAATTACACGTGTACCCTTTAGTTTTAATTTAACCAAAAATTAAAAAAAATGGTCTTTTTGTCTAATTAAAAAGGTGTTGGTTGCTAAAATAAACCTTCATAAAAATTGGGTATGCTGTACAAACCCCTTTAATTTATGATTTCCAAAAGATATCCCACAAGAAGACGTCACCATGTTATCCAAGGCAACAATTGGGGGCAGCCAAATGACTTCTTTGATTACACGTCCTTTTTTAGAGTTAATGTCGATGTTGAATTTTTTCAAGATAATCAGTCCTCTCACAGATGAGAAGGAGACTTTGGAAGTATATGTATATTGTCACCATAAACATAAAGGGCCACTGCAGAGATAATGGAGCTTATTGACGATTTCCAATTTTTACGCTTTGAATGGAACTACTTTAATATAGAACCATATTTATTTATTTATTTTGAATAAAAACCATATTTAATAATAATAATAATAATAATAATAATAATAATAATAATAATTATAATAATAATAATATATCCATATTTATTATAGGACCCTTTTTTAAAAAAAGGTTTTTTTTAAAAAAAATTCACTTTCACAAAATTGTTTCTCTCTTTTTTTAATTTTCAACTATATAAATTATTCTTAGAAAAAAAAAATGTTAATTATTTTTATCCACATATCCTGACTTAATTTATCTCTTTACTCCGTAAACAAAAATAAATACCATGAAATAATAAAAAACTAATTTTCTTTGTTAAAGAATAAATTTATAAAAATAATATTAATTATCAATAAACCCACTTGAGTTGGTCTGGTGGTATTGACTTAGGACCTGAGAGTATGATTTTCCTCAATGTCTCAGATAAATTTAATTATCAATAAATTTAATAAAATTATCAATGAATTTAATATTAATTTTGGTGGCTAATTTAGCTTCTTAAAAAAATGTTAATTATCAATAAATTTAATATTACCACCGATTTTTGTTAATTATGGTATATTTGTAAATAAAGTCTTAGATACCCAAGAACGCTTAGATAAGATGACACGAATCTCTTATAGTTTAACCAAGAGCTTGGTTCAATTTCAGCCTGAGGTATATGCAATATCGTTAAAACTCTTATAAAGAGTTTGCTGTTCATTTGGGACCCACAATGCTCGAGGGATTATACGCCGCAGTTGAACGTGGAGGATACCCAGTTAACACAAAAAATAGAGTCTTATATATAAAGAGAAGTAGTATTTGACCACAAAAAAAAACTGATATTTTCTGCACATTTAAATAAAAGATCTCAATGTAAAAAAGTGAAACATACAATAGGGTCTTTAGATTTAAAAAGAAGTGTATTCGTGTGCTTAACTCAATTGGTAACGACAATACATAATATATGCAAGGTCTGAGGTTTGCTCCGGAAAAATAAAAGTTAAAAAGAAGTAGTGTTATATTTGGATTTTGCTGCAAACTTAGAAAATTTTACAGTAAAAAAGTGAAACATGCCAACTACACAATAATGACCAAGTCACTGTCAATGTAGATGATAGTAGTAGTTGGTTTAGGATAACATTTTGGGAAACTTTTTTTGTGAGGATAACATTTTGGGAAACTTATCTATAAGTATTTCTGAGTATCTGGTAAGGATAGCATTTTGGGAAACTCATCTACAAGTACTTCTGATTTTTTTTTTCCAAATTTGCACACAATCAAAGCAATTCAAAACTCCTTTGATTACCCCAAAAATATCATGCTTTCTTTTTTCTTTTTTAGCTTTCTTTCATATTTTGCAATCAAGATGATTCAGTTTTCTATATTAGCATTGTTTAGAGTTCAAAGACCAAAAAAGGAGATGGTAATAAGCATGGAGAATTTGCCACAAGAATTGGCATCCAACATTCTCTCAAGGTTGCCTGCAAGAGAGTTGTTGAAATGCAAATG
>Ga0228711_1012793_pt1 | contig 10138 bp, 4 predicted proteins | sample MedpolnodulmetaG_2_FD_177996 | JGI IMG/M metagenome (GOLD analysis project Ga0228711, IMG submission 177996) | Root nodule microbial communities from Medicago polymorpha collected in Santa Monica, California, United States - brown nodules | ecosystem: Host-associated > Plants > Roots > Nodule...
AATTAAATATAATCGAACGGTTTTCTTCAAAAAAAAAAAAAATAAAATCGAACGGTTATAATTAAATCTTTTCATTTCTCATAATAGGGGGGTGTTTTATTTTTGCATGAGTGCCTCATATATTAATAGTTCTTGCATGGTAAAAAGCTTTATGTTGGGTTTGTACCAAAAAGAAAAAAAAAGCTTTATGTAGGGAGAAATATTCGGTACGATTTTTTCTCCTCCCTTAAACAAACTGTCAATTATTCAAGTCAAGATAAGTTTCAACTACTTTCTCTGGGCAATTTTTCTCCTCACGTAAACAGAAGAAAACAAGAGTATAGGCATTGAATCTAACAATTTTGATTAAAAAAAAAAAAAACGGCCACATCTTCTCTGGACCAATTTGAGGCCTAATTTACAGTGAAATGTCTCGGTAAATTAGCATCACCTCCCTCTTTTGGTAAAAGACGACTCTGCAAGGAGTTAAACACTTCTCACACAAGGATAACGACCAATCTGTAGGTACGGATAGGAGCCGAGTTAGGCTTTGCAAAGCTTAAGCCTGATTTACCATATTTTTTTAAAGCCTAAGCCTGGCCTGCGGCATGTCATATGCCTACTTTGTAAGTCTGAATTTGACCTTCTGAAAGCCTGATATGACCTACTAGCCTGTTTAAAAACATATATCTTATGAACATCTTTAAATAAGCAATGTGATATAAGATTAAATGGACTAGCGAACTAATATTTCAATTAGATTAAACTCTCTTTTGATAATCAATACGAGGTTTTAGAGAATTCGACTATATATTGTATCATATTTCTATTCTGGTTTATAATAATACATTTATATATGCAAAAAATTAATGTATACTAATAAAGTTTAAATTATTGAAAAAGTTTACAATTTTATATTTTAATTCAAAGTACAAAATATAATATAATAATAAATAATATTATTCATATTATTTAAATAGGCCGACCTAATAGATTTAAAAGGCTTTTTGAGAGGCATGTGGCCTGACCTTTTAAGCTAAATTGGCTTTAGAAAAAACCTAGGTGTTCTCTATTAAAGAAAAAAGTCTGATCTAACTTGTCGTAAGCTAGGCCTTAGGCTCCTATAGGCTTATCTGACCTATTCCCATCCATAACTGTAGGTTAAGTTTTTTATTGTGAGAAAAAGGTTAGGTGCATTTCCCTTTTAAATAACAAAAACAGAGATTTATGTTGAGTTGACCGACTAAATTGAGGTTGGAACTTGTTCTTATATATGGAAGTCACATGAAGCTTGTAACGTGGGTAGCTCTCAAACTCTGCCTTCGGGTGTATTGACTTCGTCACATACGTACATCCAGATGGACACACGTATCACTTGTTTGCTGTCATGCTTATCCTTTTATTCAATTTATTTATTTAAATCTGCTTACACTTTCCCGAACTCTCTTCACTTTTCAATTACCTTACGAAATTGGTTTTCCTTTCAATGTCATTGACTGTTCTTAGTTACCCGTCGTCAAATTTCACCTTCGATTTTAAGCTTAAATACTCCTATGATATGGAGTACGATCTAAGTAATAAGACCGGGCCTATGTAGAATACGGACTTAGTAAGCATTTGTCATCATTATAGAATGTATTTTAGCTCGATGGTATGAATTTATCTTTATATAAGAAAATTTCATGAAAAACCTTAAGGTATGAATTTATCTTTATAACCTTAAGGTACTAAATTAATTAAAGTCCTCTTAAGGACCACTTTAAAATGATCATAAATACCACTTAACTTAATGACAATAATATTTTTGAGTCTTGAAAAACGATGGGTTACATATCTAAAGAAAACGATGAGTTACGTGTCTCTTTGTTATTGTTCGGGTTATTAAACTTATATTCGAGTGGCTTCTTTCAGGTTAATCGAGTGACATATATAATTAGTTTAGATTATGCAAAGTAAACTACTAATGGTGCATTACAATGATATATTTTTCCTTAAAAGAAATAATTTTTTCTTTTGAAAAAAAGACATTTTTTATTTTTTTTTATGAAAAAACATTCACTATCAAAGAAATATAAAATGACATGTTTAATTTTTGGACACGGTGGATTTGCGTGACATATTTAGATCGGATAATCTTTACTATTAGGATAGCGAACAAATTAATTTTGTTTGACTAAAAACAAATAAATTAGTTTTTTTTATTAAAAAACTGAATAATTTCTTTGTTGTTGAACATGCTTATAACATGATAAAATATATGACGATAAGTGAATAAAAATATGAGAGCTAGTTTAAGACGAAGCTATCCGTGATAAAAGATATAAGTTAGCTTATTCGTTTCTCTAAGGATAAACTCAACAAAAATAAATTACAATGGTAGCTCCCCCAGTATGGCCCCAAACTCTGCTATCCTTGATACCTCTCTAAAAATATACAGCCACTATTTGTAAATCAACTTCAAAATCAAATCAACGTTCACTAATTGTAATTCATAGATCCACATGATATAATCCAAGAGCCTTGGCGACATTCATTGAGCACACCATTGTAAACCACAGTTTTAAGGACGAATCTAGAAATGTTAATCTGTGGGGGCAAAATCATATACTAACATTTATCCAAAATAAAATAAAATAAGATTACCGAAATTATATTATTTTATGTCCAAAAATTTCTAGATATATGTCAACATTCATGACCAAATAATCATTCAACAATTTACTTTTTATATCATTTCAACGGTTTCGGTTACCTGAGACAACATCAATACTGACTATATATACAATTGAATATGCAATATACGTTTTAATTTGATCAATATTTCTAATAAATCATTAATTTAATCGGGGTATCATGGAGACAAATAAAATGATTAAACTCCTGCACATAGAAAAAACTAAACTGATGGGGGCAAATGCCCCCAATTAGCAACGCATACATTCGTGTGCACATAGTTTTAGCAAGCACATACGTATTAGTATCATAACGGATACACATCTTAGTATCCACTGTATTACAAGCGGTCGAGAAAGATGCATCAATATTGCACTTGTATCTTTCCCACGTTGGACGCTTTAACCCTCGCCTTGAGGAATTTGTATTATTGTGTTGGTCTGAATTTCCACACTTAGCAATTGTTGGTAACAAACTGAGCATTGCAACCACCTTGTTTCTGGTTTGCTAAGTGTCGGTCTTCAAGTGAATAAATTAGTTGATAGCCGATAAATCAACATGATTAAACTGATTTGTTTGATAGAATAGAAATTGAAGTAACTCATAAGTATAAATGACATAAAAATATTTTTAATTGATATTATAAAAATTCCAATTAAGATAAAGAAGATAAAAATATAGGAAAGAATTTTATATGTATTTCCTTATATGTATTTCTTAGATGCTTTTCATATGATATTTAAATAAATTTATCTATGATTTTTCTCAAATTCATAATTTTTTTAAAGTTTATTATAACAAAATAAGATGTACTTTTAATTAAATTTATACAAAAACACCTAAAAAAATACACCTAAGTTTTGTACGACAAAAAAAAAGTTTGATATAAAAATGACTACAAGTTGAAATGCTACATTATTAGAAGTAACATATTACATATATGAAAATGCTATAAATTCGAAAACCATTATCAAAAGCCAACGGATTGACTATATGTATGTCATATCATTCGGCAAGTTTAATTCATTTGAACTTTTCCTCTAACAAAAAATTTCATTTGAACTTTTTTTTTATAGTAAAAAAGTGATGTATTTAATTGCATATATGTAACTCCCATTCATTAATGAAACTCTCAAACCTTTCTCTCCATCATCATTCATCACCATGGCGCCAAGCTTAACCACTGTAAAAGAAACAAATCTTTCCCATGCCAATTCCCTCCCCACCATAAAACTAGAAAACTCAACATTCCTCGCCAATAACAACCTAATCCTCACTCAAGTCCCATCAAACATAACCATCACTCCAAACACCACCGTTGCTGGTTGCTTCGTCGGCTTCAACGCCGCCGAACCAAGCAGCCGACACATAGTTTCCATTGGCCAACTCAACGGAATCAGGTTCACCAGCATATTTAGATTCAAACTATGGTGGAGCACTCATTGGACAGGAACCAAAGGCAATGACATAGAAAACGAAACTCAAATGATTATACTCGAAAACGACACCGTTAAACAACGTCCTTTCGTTCTTCTTTTACCACTCATCGAAGGTTCTTTCAGAGCTTGTCTTCAACCAGGACAAAACAATAACAACGTGGACATTTGCATGGAAAGTGGGTCCACACGTGTTGTTGAATCAACCTTCAAAACATGTTTATACATTCATGCGAACTTCGATCCTTATATTTTAATGAACGAAGCGATTAAGGTTGTTAGAGACCACCTCGGAACGTTCAAACTTCTAGAGGAAAAAACAATACCTGATATTGTTGATAAATTTGGATGGTGTACATGGGATGCATTTTACCTTAAGGTGGACCCTCAAGGAGTGAAAGAAGGTGTTAAGGGTTTAGTAGAAGGTGGGTGTCCTCCAAGTTTTGTAATCATTGATGATGGTTGGCAAAATTTTTGTCGTGACGATGAAGATTTTTTGAACGGTGGTGATTGTTTAAGTTTGAATTGTTCTATACCTGGTGAACAAATGTTGGGAAGGTTAATAAGTTTTGAAGAAAATAAAAAATTTAAGGAGTATGATGAATCTTTAGGTATTGGTGGGTTTGTGAGGGATTTAAAGGAGGAATTTAGGGGTTTATTAAAGGAGGTTTATGTGTGGCATGCTTTTTGTGGGTATTGGGGTGGGATTAGGGCTAATGTTGAAGGGATGCCGGAGTCGGTGGTGGTTCCGGCGAAGTTGTCACCGGGGGCTGAGAGGTGTATGACGGATTTAGCGGTGGTGAAGATAATGGAGATTGGAGTTGGATTGGTGAGGCCAGAAGAGGCATGTAGGTTGTATGATGGACTTCATTCTCATTTGAAATCTGTTGGTATTAATGGTGTCAAGATTGATGTCACACACGTAAGCTTTTCATTAATTTTCCATATTTTACCTAAACTCAAATCATAACATATTTTTTGGGTTGATCTTCAATATTTTTGATTGATGCTTAAATCATAACATATGCCTTGTCAAAAAAAAAATCATAACATATGCAAAAATATAATTTAGGTGGCACACATGTTAAATATTTAAAATTTAATATAAGGATTAGGATTACCCACTTGATTTAAGGATAATGATTAATTGACAATTGAATTAAATTATACATGAACCAAATATATACCAATTAAATTTTTTATATGATGTAAATTATTCTTGACAAGGATGAAAGTATGTTTTTAATTGGTATATATGATCTATTTAATAGTGTGTATACAAAACTTGTCTAAAAAAAAATAGTGTGTATACAAAACTGGCTATTATTTGGGCTTCATTTAAATTTGAGAAAGTTTCTCTTTACGCATCACCATTTGCTCTCCTCACTTTGAATTGAGGAAAATACCACCTACGTTAATTATTGTTAGGAGGACTTTTTAAATCGATTAACCGATTTAAAAATTAATTGGACCGATCTAAAAAATGTCAAACGGCACATAACTACCGTTTTGTAGCTAACAACATTTAACTGCTGCACTCAACCAACTGTAGTTGTATTTTTTTAGCAATTAGAGGGTGCCTAAACAACAACTTTCTAATTTTAACATATACAAGTTGGAGTCCCTGATTTTTTTAATAGAAACTAGAAATAGATATGAATATTCCAGATTACTAGTAGTCAACACTCTATTTTTGTTGCATATTTCAGGTTCTAGAGATGCTGTCAGAGGAATATGGTGGTCGAGTTGAGCTTGCAAAAGCGTACTACAAGGCATTAACTGATTCCGTGAGGAAACATTTCAAAGGCAATGGTGTCATTTCCAGTATGCAACAGTGCAATGATTTCATGTTCCTTGGTACAGAAACCATTTCACTTGGACGAGTTGGTACGTTTTTTAAACTTTCGCTAGTCGCAACAACTCGAAGTCAATGTGTTGACGTGTCCGTGTTGTATCTATGTTAGTAACTATCTATTTAAGAATTACATTTATCATAAAATGATTTATACCATATGATTGTATAGATAATTAAACATATTATTGTCACATTGGTTTACCAGTAGTTGTGGGTTGTGATGCATTAATTTATGCAGGTGATGATTTTTGGTGCACGGACCCAGCTGGGGATCCAAATGGTACATATTGGTTGCAAGGATGTCACATGGTGCATTGTGCCTATAACAGCTTATGGATGGGAAATTTCATACAACCGGATTGGGACATGTTCCAATCTCATCATGCTTGTTCTGAATTTCATGCTGCTTCTCGTGCAATCTCTGGCGGACCAATTTATGTAAGCGATTCTGTTGGAAACCACAACTTCAAGTTACTCAAGAAGCTGGTTTTACCTGATGGAACAATTTTGCGGTGTCAACATTATGCACTTCCAACTAGAGACTCTTTATTTGTAGACCCTTTACATGATGGCAAAACAATGCTCAAAATTTGGAACCTCAACAAAGTAAGTCACAACACAATCTGTTCCGTCAATTTAATCCTTCAAATTTACGAAATAACAATTTTGAACATTCGATGTTTGTCTAGATGTAGTAGTGAAAGACTATTTAAGTCAATATGCATATCTTTTATTGATTCTATGGATGATTACTATAGTAATATTTTGATGGAGAGACTAAATTAATCAATATTTTCTAATTTAAGAGACTAAATTGATTCGATGGAGTATTTCGTAAATTTGAAGAACTAAATGTCTCGATCCTTAGAATTTTGAGGACTTAAGTGCTGATTTACTTCTCTTAATCTATGAAACATGTGCACTCCTCAGATTAGGTGTCTCTTCAATTTTCATATTGTTACTTCGGTAGCAAGTAAACCATTACTCTGATTTTTGTTTGTGTCTTTGTTGCTTACCACAGTATAGTGGAGTTTTGGGTCTATTCAATTGCCAAGGAGGAGGGTGGTGTCCTTTAACAAGGAGAAACAAAAGTGCTTCTGAGTTTTCACATTCTGTGACTTGTTTAGCAAGTCCTAAAGACATTGAATGGAGCAAAGGGAAAAACCCAATCTGCATCAAAGGTGTTGATGTATTTGCTGTCTACATGTTTAAGGATGAAAAATTGAAGCTGCTAAAGTGCACAGATAGTGTTGAAGTTTCACTTGAGCCTTTTAGTTTTGAGCTAATGACTGTTTCTCCTGTGATGGTCATACCGAAAAATTCAATTCAATTTGCTCCAATTGGATTGGTTAACATGCTCAACTCCGGAGGTTCAATTATGTCATTGGAGTTTGATGAAGAGAAAAATTCGGTGCGAATTGGGGTGAGGGGTCATGGAGAAATGAGGGTGTTCACATCCGAGAAGCCAGTAAGTTGTATGATTGATGGAGAATCTGTGAAATTTGATTATGATGATAGCATGGTAATGCTCCATGTTCCTTGGCCTTGTTCTTCAAGGCTGTCGATGGTTGAGTATTTATTCTGAACCATGATTTGGTACATTTACCTATGTACTGTAGACCAAACAATATTTTACGAAAGGATTGATCAAATAAAGATTTGTGACTTTACTGGTATATGTTAAATGTTTGTTGCCTAAACAAATAAAAGTAAGTTGGTAAATAGAGATTGGTTTATATGCTGATGTGAGTGCTTCTGCAAGATGGTAGAAATTTGAAACTTTGGTTCAACAAGATAATGTAATGACATGTATTTAAATTTGAAACTTTGGTCAACTTTGAGACTATTATGCATGTGTTGTGAGATTATGTTGTTGCTAGGGAGTTTTTACACTATAAATTTATTACCAAGAACAACTATGGTTGGAGCTTTTTTCTAGTCTTGGATTATCACACTAGATTAATGTGAGAACACAAAGATCTCACAATTAACTTTTAATCTTCAGAGGAATATACCTGATACAAATCAGTGGCATTGAGCTATCGTAATTTCTTATGGACAACATAAATGAGTTAATTTGTTTTTATTGTTGCCAAGGGTACATAAGCGCTATTTTTATTGTTGAACATTTGAATTTGAATTTAAATTATAGTTTGTTTATCAAAGTGGAAATTGGTACTAAAATCACTAAGTGTTGACAAATGTTTGTTTATCAAAGTGGAAATTGGTACTAAAATCACAAGGATTTCTGCTCTTCCCCCTGCACAAAACACTTGCGTCCTGCAGCCTTTTCAAATATACCTCTGCGTGAGTTAAGTCACGCTGCATGACTTAACTCACGCACCTTATAATCTCCGCGTGACTTAAGTCACGCACCACTGGCCTATGCGCGAGTTAACTCACGCACGTTGGCCGATGGTCAAAACTGAAGAACAAATTTTTTTTGGACGGTGGTCAGTTTTTCAACATTCAATCTACACATTTTTTTACCACTTTTACACGTTTTTTTTTACCACATTTATGGTAGATACAAACTAGGTTACCATTCCCACCTATAAATACCCCTCCAAAGTTCCTCATTTCCTCACACCATCTCACATTCTCTCCTCCCACTCTCTCCCCCTCTTTCTCTTTTTTTTTTCTTCAATAGTCTCTAGGCTAGTTTTACCCCTTTAGGTATATAGTGAGAAACCTTGTTGGTGTAAATAGTGGTCAGTTGGCTTGGGGAAAAAGACATCATCCCTTGAGGTAAAATTAGGTTTGCTTCTTTTTACCCCAACATCTTTTTACCGTGGGTAAAAAGTGTAACACCCTATTTCTATTAAAGCGATAAAACACGCGAATAAAGCATTTATTCAAGAAATAAACGCTACATCTTCAAATCCAAAATCAAACAACATGCATATATAAAATTATTCAACAATCGCAGCGGATATAAGTCATACATCAGCAAGTATACATGTCATAAAAACAACATACATCCAAAAATAAAATCTCCAAAACCCGACAAATGGGCAAACCTTCACAGTATAAATAAAATCCAGAATAATCGATCTAGAATAATCATACAGACAGGTATCCTAGATCAGAGCCTACCCTAAGACTCGACAGAAAACGATAAGGGAGACAGCTTCCGCTATCCAAGCACTCACCAAGCAAACTACTCCTGCACTCTGTCTACCCCTTCATACAAACAGGTAGGCGGTCAAAACCATAGAGGGATAGCTTCACATCAATCATAATCAAAATAAACAATTGGAAAGTTGCAATCAAATTTAAACTTTAAAAGATGAACAAGAACATTCGGCTACAATATTATTTATCAACACAATAATTCCATTCACCACAAGTAAGTGATTCATCAATCATACTCATCACCAACACAATCATCATCAAGCACATAAGCAATTAAGACTCATGCCAAATTATGCTATGCGCCTAGACACGACTCCTATATGCATATGGTCCATACTTCTCCAAGGTCGTCACCTCATGATGCAACAAAAACATCATTATCAACGGCTATATGGATATAACATCCGACACGACATATGATGCATGAACATATGACTCAATCCACCATGCATATGTTCACAATAATTCAACGGCTATAATCAACATCAACTATATCATATAGTTCAACAACTCCATACATACAATTCTTCACAATCCAAGTAAAGGAGAATATACGTTATACTAAGATAAGTATCATTTCAACACCTAGCAATCATTCATACATCTTCATGTAATCACACAAAGCTATTCACAAAAGATTTGCAAGTATTTGGTCTTTAAGGATTATTTTCGACAAAGTTCGTCTCTCATTTTACAACTCTAAAATAATGGAGACAAATAAACCAAAACCAAGTAAATAAATTCTAGGGCCTCGACTATGTATATACACAAATCACATATGAGTGCAGTAGTGCATACATTAACGTCTCATAGGCCAACTCACTTAAATTCAAAGTTTTGCAAAGTTCGTATCGTTTCTCTCATATTGCAAAACCAATTCATTTTCAAAACAAAACCAAGTTAGAATCAAGCGATGATACTCTTAGAAGCGATGATTACACAAAATCAACAGAATCATAGCAAAAGTCATGGCATTTACCCTAGGTTTCAACAATTTTCTATCTAAGCAATTCTCACAAGAATCAACACAACCCAGGGATGGTTTGCTAGCTAGTGAACT
>Ga0228711_1012794_pt1 | contig 10135 bp, 5 predicted proteins | sample MedpolnodulmetaG_2_FD_177996 | JGI IMG/M metagenome (GOLD analysis project Ga0228711, IMG submission 177996) | Root nodule microbial communities from Medicago polymorpha collected in Santa Monica, California, United States - brown nodules | ecosystem: Host-associated > Plants > Roots > Nodule...
AAAAAACACTCCATGCATATTGTAAAGCTTCTAAACTAAATGTTACCATTTTCATCATCGCTGCCATTTCCCTGTGACTCGTGAATTGCAAAAGTGCCAAAATCTTCTATATCATCTTCCTCTTCAAATTCAACATATTCCAGTCCTGTTTCTATTTCCTCTTCAATCTGAAAAGATAAAAGAAAGAAACCCGGCTCAGCATATTAACAAGTTAAGTTACTAAGAATTTAGATTTAAACCAAATGACAGCAGAGCAAAATGCATAATTAATAATAAACATGTACCATTTCATCCTCTTCTTCAACAGCTTGAGATTTCTCCACCATATCAATAACTTTTTTGTATGCTTCAAAATTAGCGTTGCATATAGCACCACCTGTCTGGTAAAGTCCGTTTTGAAGGCGTACCAATAGCTCTTTCTCAATAGACTAAGTAATATTCAAAAGAAACAGTGAGGAAAGCAAATATAACCTATAATTTAATGCGCACGGGTAACATTCGGATTAATTATAACCTTTTCTAGCACAGCTGCTTTTTCAGCTTTCTCTTCTCTTCTAGCTTCTCTCTTTACTTCTTTCCTTGGCAGTGTCGTTATTTTCTCCCTGTAAAACAACAACAACCAACATGATCAATCAGGCCATTTTTATGGAAAAACTGCTATGAACATTAACTCAAGACTACAGCCTAAAATATAGAAGATAAAGGAGAAGAATTGTCACACGAATGTAAATTTATAATAGTATTATTGTTATTATTAAAAAGAAGCCAAGGAGAATTAAGTCTCAAACCTTGTTTTCAAAGAAAGTTTCCTCATACGTATCCGCATCTGAGTCATTTTGGTCAATCGTTGTTTTATCTTGTGTATAAGAAGCTTGGGCCAATACATCTGTCAGTGCAGTAAAGGTCAGGCAAGCGACCAATCACGACAATTACTTACAAGTAAAACATCAAATAAATAAAGATTGCATAAACTACGTAGATATGCAGCACCAGATGTTTGTCAATGACTTCAAGTGCCTGCTGGTAATTCCTAGGCAGCTTAACTCTTTCCCACAAATCCTTTGGCGTATGAGCTCTTTCAATAGTTTTCATGTAAAGGTAAAACACACCTACATCACACAATGCAATTGTATCATTACTCGCATACTCTACCATATACTATCAACTTATTGCATTTTCCATTCAAAAGGATACAATACAACCACCGTTTAGGGTCTGTTTTGATTGGCTTATTTGAGTTTGTCTGATCGCATAAGCACTTCTGAGACGGGTTGGGAGAACTTATAAAAAAAGGGGCAGCCTGGTGCACTAAAGCTCCTGCATATGCAAGGTCCAGGAAGGGGTCCCACCATTTTGGTGTATTGTATGTAGCCTTACCCTGTTTTTTACACAAGAGGTTATTTCCACGACTTAAACCCGTGACCTTTCAGGGACGTGACAACAACTTTACCGTTGGGAGAACTTACAAAATCAACTTATTTCCATAAGCCCTCCAAGATAGCTTATTAAAACAGCTTATAGCTTACACGAAAATAGTTTGACTTTATTTTATCTTTTATTTATTATAAAAATTAAGGGCTTACATGATAAGACCTCATGATATAAGCTGCAAAATAAGTTTTTTTAATACAAACAGAGCATTGATCATTGACATGTTACATGAAACAAACCAAATTATTACCTATCAGGCTATCTGAAGAACCAAAATGTCTAAGCAAAGTGAGATATCGAAGTCAATATACAACATAACCTATATGTCATTTTAATCAAATGGGTTGTCGAAAAAAAGTAAACTTTAACATCAACTCAACCAAATCATGCAGTTTTCTCCACACCCCACAAGAATTTGATAACTATATAGCTCAATTCTAGCTGAAATCTAAAACAACAAAAAAGATGAATAAGAAGAAAAGTACCATTGTCTTCACGAATGGTGGCATAGCGACTATTAGCTAAAGGGCATGAACTTCGGTTACAAATTCCAGTGACATTGTAAGGGTTTCTACAAAAAATGCCGGTGGTAATTTTGGTCATGTAACTGCAATGGTTGTGCCTGATAACTTGCCATATAACCTCGTCGTGCTGCATCTTTGTGATCAAATTTTAAGGATTTTACTTTCAGTTTTGAGGTTTTAGGGTTTAAAGGGAATGGTTTCGATGCAGGGTTTTCAATTTGGTGCTATAACTCTAAATTTTTTCCTATTTGGTCCCTCAAATATACCCACATCAGTCAAATTGATCTAACTCCGTTAGTTTTTTAATGTCTTATACTTTGATATGATTTAAATTGTTGGATTGCATGTCCATTATATAGTGAATCAGCAGCATCTAATTTTTTTCACTTTTCATCATTTTCCCCTTCTCTCTCCTCACGGCATCATCATCTTCCCTCTTCTTCTTCCTCTAAAAAAGTCCAGAAACCTAAAAATCACAAATTTCATGACCCAATTCAACTTTCATCCTTAAAAAATTAAAATTGATCATCACCAAGTTTAGGTTAAACCCTAAAATCACAAAATATAAAAACACTCAATTCAAATCACATTCCAAAACTAAAAAATCAATCAAAACCCAGTTCTAATTTCAACAAAAAAAAAACATGTAATCTCCCTTCCTACTATTGTACCATAAAAACCCCAACAAACCAAATGGGTCTGAGTTTGAAGAAAACAAACATATGCGTATGCTTCAAAGTTACTTTAAATTACAAGAAAATTAAAAGATACGAGAATGATGAAAATGGATCTTGACACTTAATGATGTACATTAAACCAGCCTTAACATACGGGTCATGTTCAACCATCGGCGTCGCTGCACATCTAGGTCGCGTTCATCTCTTTATTTGCAGACGTTTAAGGGTTTTTTTTTCAATATGTTTTCTGGGTATATGAGAGAAGTGAAAATTTTGAAAGTTATTTATGAGAAGAACAAGAGAAAAGCACATAAGGGTAATAATAAAGATCGAAACTTTGTTGATTTTGTGTTTGCATTTGAACAAGATTGTTAGAAGATGAAGAAAATTGTTGTTGAGAAGATGTAGATTTGTTAAAAGAATGGTGTTGCCGATTTTGAAATTATGTCATGATAATCAGGTACTTTATTTTGAAAATTTCTTTATAAAAATCAAGTAGTTGCTTCATTGATGTACTGAATTTATGTAGTTTTTGTTCTTTCTGGGTAGAGCTTATGAAGATAGTATAAAGAAGAAGAAGAAATGCATGAAGAAAGATGAAGAAAGTGAGAAAAAAACTAGGTGTTGATGACTCACCGTAATATACTATAGATTCCTATGATCTAATGGTCATATTTTTGAATAAAAGATCCAAGGGTAAAAATTAAAATAATCAATATGGTCTACGGTAGACCACCTATAACGTTGGTTCATCTTAGACATTTGTAGTTAAAGTTAACATAAGTGGACCAATTTGACTGACGGAGGTATATTTGAGGGACCAAATAGAAAAATTTTAGAGTTATGGGATCAAATTAAAAACAACAAATAAGTTGGGGGACTAAAGGTTCAATTAAGCCTTTTTTCTAGTAATTTTCTTCTAATAAAAAAATAAAAAATTCGAGAGAGTAAAATTCCTCAGCAAAAAAAAAGTTGCAAATTTGATGATTTATTTTAAAACTTTTTTCGCTTTTATTTTTTTACATAATATCAATTTTTCACTTTAATTATATATCTCTTTTATGTCAAGCCAATCTTTACCATTAATTTTAGATCAGAAGACCGAAATTCATTACACAGATGCAATAATTTCGTGCAATCCAATTCACATATCAAGTCACCATGTATAAAACCTTGCTAAGTAGAAAAAAAGTAATAGTTACGCACAATATTAGATTTAAACTATTGATTTAATATCTGACGGTTTATATTAGTTATTAATAAAATTAATATTAAACGGTCTCTACCATCAATTTAAGATCAGATGGATAAAAATAAAATCCATTACAACGACATCTAGTAACCATAGTACCCCATGTTTTCCTTGAAAACAAGAGCTTTAAAGCCCACTCTCTTTTTTTGTTTATTAAATGTGTCGTAGAATTTCACGAATGAAACCATCGCGATGTACAACAATGTTTAATTAAAAATATTATTTTATGTCCGTAAGACCGGTCTACTTAAACAAAAATGATATCATAACACTTTTAGAGTATGTTGATGATAAGATCCTATGATGCCCCGATACTTCAAAATGGATGGCGTATCGTATCCCTTGCGTATCCTGCATCGATACCTGTCCGATACTTCCCGATAGTATCAGGAGAGTATCCGAAGATTAAATTTTATTTTTTTTAAAAATAATTATTTGATACTTCCCGATACGTATCAGGAGGGTATCCAATAATTATCCTGCACTGATACCTGCCCCGATATTTCCCAATTAATGTTAACTAAAATAACTTAACTCTTGAGAACTAATGTGTTCTTTTTTTTTGATATAGTGCTTCTTTTTTAGATCGATATAGCATAGCACTAGCAATGTTCCTTTTGGATATAGTATAGCACTGATGGTGCTCTTTTTAGGATATATTGTGTATGTAATTGACTAATCATCACTCTCTTAATCGTCAATATTATTTATATTTATGTTGATGTGCTACGAGCCTATGACTGGTTTCTTTTGTTTGTTAATATATTTGCATATTAAAAAAAATGGTTATAATTATATTGTACATTTAATTATATAATTTTTTTATTAGCGTATCACAGCCGTATCGTATCTTGATTTTTGAAATTTTTCCGTATCAGCGTATCGATGCAGTATCGTATCTCGTATCGGGGCTTCACAGATAAGATCATAGCAGAAACTTTTCTAAAGAATATGCAATTAAATCCATTTTATACAATATCTTCAAGATTAAAGATCCAGGAGAACTCAAATACTTTCTTGGTTTGAAATTAACTCATTCCAAATTGGGAATCTTTATCACACAAAGCAAGTATTGCATTGATTTTTTTAAATGATATAGGTCTTCTGGGATCAAAACCAACTACTATACCTCTTGATCCTTCAATCAAATTGCATAAGGATTATAGCAAATCACACTCATGGATAACTTGTTGAACAAGTAACTGTTATAACTTATAACCGAATTAGCCTAACCATCAGAGTTAGTAAGAGCTTTCCCGTCATTTCTAACTAACTAACTAAGAGCTTTCTCATATTGCTCTATGATTCCTCTATATGCATTCTACCTATCTCAACACAGACAAAAAGGAAAATAACTGAAAAGAAAGAGTATATAACTAAAAATTTGTCCAGATCTGTTTTCTTCCTTAGTACAAACTAATTTGAAGAAATGACAATCAAAATATGGTTTCCCGTCTAGCAGCTTCAATCTCCTATCACAAGGAAACAATGTTGAATTAACTCAACGAGGACCCTTATTTTCTTTCATTTAGAATCAAGGGCAGCCTTTTCAAGTTTCTTTGAAACTAAAGTCAATTTCCTTTTGGCTTCTTTGCAGGTTTGAAACACAGTTGTGAATGATCTAAAGAAAGCTGAAATTAGCCACACCATAATCCAAACATCATCAAATTGTTGGTAACACATAATAGTTTATAGTTTCATCCAAATCCATCATATGCAATCAAAGAGAGCATTGAAGTCATCAGGCTCACGCCTATACAAAAAAGATTAAAATAGTAGTTCCCAATTGATTGTGCCATCATATGCAATCTGTAAGGAGACATGTATTTGATATTCCTTCTCAAGTTTTTAAGCAAAGTCATATTTGGTCTTATTGTTATTGGATCTATTTTCACCCTACTTATCAACCAGGGAAGAAAAAAAATATTAGAAGGAATAAAGTTAAAAACTATGTCTCGAATTTTTTATCACTAACTAGAATGAGTCTCGCTAAAAAAAAACCATAAACAATTAAGTAATTAATTTAGCTACTATGTTTACCAAACAAAATCTAAAAATAAAAAGTTTTCAAATAGATAAGTTTATAAAATTGCATTAAAAGAAAGTTTATAAAATTAATAATTTATATTTGTTTTTCAACTATTATTAATCCCTTCGAAGCATTAAAATTAGAATATACTCAAAGAATCAAAAAAATATTATTTTCGTGAATTAGATATCTTTGTGCACAACTGCATAGACTAATATTTCAAAAATATTAGAATTGTAATGAATGACAAAATTCTCTCTCAAGAGATTTAACACTGCTACATTCTCGAGACTTTGATTCGAATCCATGAAAATATAGTGAATTTTACGTCCATAAAAATATAGTGAATTTTTATTTAGTTATTTAAACATATAACAGATGTTTTAGTCCTCCAAAAAAAATTCTCTTTTATTTTTGGTCTTTAATGGTTAGTTTGTGTGTACATATCAAGTCAAGGTTATGACCGATTTAAATTTAAGATTTGTTCAACTTATGTGAATCTTATGTTCAACCATGTTTACATGTGAAAGATTTTTCCTTGCCTATACTATGTTCAAGAATGTCAACATTATCCTCTCAAAAGTTCTCGTGAGCTTAACTTAGTTGGTAGGGGTATTGCATAATATATGCAGAGTTTGAGGTTTAGAAACAATAAAAAAGACTATAAAATTTAAATTTTCATTATTATAAGCTTTGTCGTATTTATACATATTTTACCTTTATATTCTATTAATTTATCTACGTGAGTTTATTTACATACTCATCCTTTTCAGTTTTAGTTATTTTAAATTTGTATTTTTTTAGGGGAAAAATACAAATCTTTTTCAATGGTGTCCGAGATTTGAACACAGATCTTGCATATGTAAAATACAACTCAGCTAAATTTACGGGGGTAAAAAAAAGTGTGGGATGAATTCTATCCATTTAAATGAACGAGTGAATGTATTTTTTAGTCAAAAAATATGTAAATTTATTATTTTTTATAAAAACAATTAAAATTTATTAAAGCTAATAAAAAATAGGCATACTCCAACTATATTCCTTTATACGCCGTAGTTGGCATGATCGGGCTTGTTGAGCAAGAAAAAGAAAGAAAACACGATCATCTTCGTCACCCTCAAACTCAAACGTACACAACAAACACAAACTCGAGTACCTTTTCTCTATTATGTGACTAATCGTGATCGTGAATAGCAGTGGCCACACACAGTGCACTAGACTAGACTAGACAGTTCCAGAAATGGCAGTACTACCACTGGTAAAACTAGGAACACTTGTTTTGAGAACAGTATGCAAACCCATCGCCAATAGGTTAAAGAAAGAAGCTGGATACCACCCCAAGTTTCGCAATTTCATCATCAGCATTGCACAGGCTAATCACAGGCTTACCACAAGAATTCAGAGACGCATTTATGGTAAAGCTACTGATGTTGTCATTCGTCCTCTTAATGAAGACAAGGCTGTTCAAGCTGCTGCTGATCTTCTTGGAGAACTCTTTGTTTTTTCTGTAAGAATTCTCGATTTTACCGTTCTTTCTTCTTTTGTTAATTGCCATCTACCTGTTTGTCTTTTTTACCCTGTGTATTAGTATTTTGTTAATCCTTCAGACAGCAGTGTTATTCTTATACTAGGTTAAGATTTTGTTTGAATAAACGGCTTAATTAAGTAATCATGCGTAAATTAGGGGTTGTTTCCATGAGATCTTATATACAGTCTCATTCTCATTAGTGCTTATGCAAGTAGATAAGCTCAAATAAACTAATCCAAGCATTCCCTAAATGGTTTTGTTTTTCTCAACAATTGGTAAATGACCCGTACATTTGATATTTCTCACTAATTTGTAAAGGTGTGTAGGATTATGTTTGGCTTTTCACACTATTAAAAAAGAAATAGAAGACATGAGGAAAATTTGTTATTAGTATTTAGAATGAATGGAATCAGGGGCAATGTTAGCTTGTATACAAATGGAACAAAACTTAAGTGAACTAATTCTCTTGTTGAGCCATCACTTTTGTCTAACTAACTTGCCTAGTCAGCATGTAACTGACTTAATGACAAACTAGGCAGACTCCCCAAAGCTAAAGCTGGAAGATGTCTGCAGTTTTTGATCACTGCATGACAGAGGTAGCTGTTTCATCGGCCCTCCAAGAAATTCTCCTTAACCACATGACAATTTGTATCCACGTGTTTGGTTCTCTCATGAAATACATGATTTGCTGCTATATGTAAAGCACTTTGGCTGTCACAGTACGACACTACAGGCTTGGTCAAGCTATCTGTGAATCTTATAAGTTATAAGAAGTAGGTGAGCCACTGCAATTTGCAGGTCGCAGATGCTAACGCTCGGTATTTCCACTTTTTGTAATCAAGAATAATAGCATACTAAGAATTTTTCTTCTGTACCATACCACTTATCAAGATTTCTCTTGTCATCTGTGGTCTTTTTAACAACTAATACGTGTTATTAACTTATTGTAAATTTAATTTCCTTTTAATTAGGTTGCAGGAGCTGCTATAATCTATGAGGTGCAAAGAAGTGCTAGATCAGAGGCAAGAAAGGAAGAACTACGCAGACGAGAAATACAGGTTTTCTTTTGAGTCTTTCCTCTCATTTTGGACTATCTTTCTAACAGGGTAGATTATGTAGTTCCTTGAAGCAGATCAAAAGCAGATCAAAGTTGGTCTTCTTGCAGTTTGTTCATTGGTGGGGGTGGAAGCAGCTGTAGAGGCCAAATTATTCTAAATCCAAAGGCTGTCCTCACTATTTTTGTATCTCTGCAGGCAATAAAGACTAGGAGTGAAGAGTTGAGCAGGGAAATTGAACTTCTTGAACAAAAGCTTCAAGAGATGGAAAAACTTGCTAGAGGGCGAGGGCTTATTGGCTTTTTTAACTTCAGGCTCGGCAATGCCGGTGAAGATATAAAATCAAAATCCAATTGATTGTGGCAGATGTTAAGCATTGCAGCAGATTTTATATAACGTTTTAGAAGTATAGTTCATAGGTTTGGGAATTGATGCTAATAACGTGTAAATACACGCATATTACATTTAAATGTGGTGAGGATTAGTCTTAAACACACCCATCCTCAAGAGATAAAAGAATGCAGAACACAAATTTGCCAATGCGTTCTTGTTAAAAAAACTTCTTTCTGAATACTAATATCATGTTTGGTTTTCCATTGGGAATGTCTCAAACCACCTTCGGGCAAATGTTACAAGAGAGCAGAACCTTCCAGATAGAAGATAATCACAGCTCTTAAGCCTCTGGATAAACTACATTTCTCTCATCTAAAATCTTGTTTGTCACTCACTTGCTACTGATCACATCTGTCAAATGAAAATAAATCCCTTGTCATCATTTTTTAAAATTTTGTAATAATTACCCGAAATTATAATGAGATCAGATATAGTATAGTTTCTTTGACTTACTTTTCAATCTCTATCTTTCGAGTTAACAGCCCAATTCAGAAGACAAATCCTTTTGCTTCATGTTATTTGGTTTTTGATTTTCTTTTCTCTTTGGGTCTATTGATGACTATGTCTTCCTATACTTCCATTGAAATGCACGTAATTATTTTTTTATAGACGATGCACATAGTTTTTGTTAAGCAACATATACCACCAATAATTTCATTATCAATATATTTCACGTATTAGACTCTCATTCACATATATTTCAAAATGTACCATTATTATGTTAAATTTTAAAATATAATTTAATCTCGATCACATATTAGTTCGATAGTCTATATTTAAACCATATGTCATGTTACTTATTGAAAAATAAAAATGTTAATATAAATAGTTTAAGTAGACTAACATATCATACCAAACTTTCAATAAGGGTATGCTCAGACCCAAAAAAAGAGCCAATGACATGTAACAAACCAAACTTGAGCCTTGGATTTTAGTATTAGGTCAAGCTTAGGTTTTACAAGACTTATCTTCTTCTTTTTTTGTTGAAAACTCGATATTTAATCCAAGAATCGACTATTCTAAAGAGACCAATCTCACTGCTCACTTGCGGGTGCCCCATTTAAAGTCAGAGCAAGGTTATGTATGGACTTGCCCGCTGAAATTGGCACCAGTGGAAATCAAACCCGAGATCTTGAGAGGAGCAAACTCCAAGATCCTAAATCAACCACTAGACCAACCCCAAATGGGTCAAGACTTATCTTAGCTTAGTATAATCCCGCCCTTAATCTTCTATACTATACTATAT
>Ga0228711_1012796_pt1 | contig 10132 bp, 4 predicted proteins | sample MedpolnodulmetaG_2_FD_177996 | JGI IMG/M metagenome (GOLD analysis project Ga0228711, IMG submission 177996) | Root nodule microbial communities from Medicago polymorpha collected in Santa Monica, California, United States - brown nodules | ecosystem: Host-associated > Plants > Roots > Nodule...
CTCTTTTGAGCACTCTCTCTAGCACTCACTCTTTTATTGGGTAAAATCATTGTATGTCCCACCACCATATGTGGGTTTCATTTCCAAAGTGTAGGTCCCACATTGATTTCACCTAATAAAAGAGTGAGTGCTAGAGAGAGTGCTCAAAAGAGAGTGTTGCTAACATTCCTCTTTTTTGAATATGAAAAAAGTCAAGGCAATGTCTCTTTTATGAGTGTCTATGGATCCCTTGGAATGCATCTATTGGACTACCCTAGTCCAATGGATTAATGATGTTTTTTTATTGATACTTCCCTGTGTTGATTGGACTGCCCTAGTCCAAGTGCTCTAGACTTGACTACTATATTATATTTTGCTACTTTTCTTTTTTTTTTAAGCCAAAGAGAGAATAAAATAAAAATAAAGGAAAAGATCCGGAAGTGCGTTGAAGGAGGATTAATCGTGGAGGAGAGAGAAGCCACAACCGCAGGCAATGGAGCAGCCGTAACGGAGCATCCCCCATCAAAACTAGTATCAGCAATAACGGAGCATCTCCCATCAAAAACCAGAAACCAGTTACTTAAAAACAATGCTTTAAGGTTTTTACTGTTTTTCTTGGTATTAAGACGCTAAATTGATTTTAGCGTCTAATTTTTTATTTTATAACGTCACTCTCTAACTGACGCTAAAACGTCAATTTCTTATATCGATAGAAGTCCTTGATGGGAGGTAAATATATTCGTAGCATAAACATTAAATGGGGACACTCGTTGTAGTCGGAATTCAAACCTTGTATATGGGAACAATAAGTATTTCGTATAACAAATATTTTTCTTTTCTTTTCTACTTTACTTTTTCTTTTCTTTATGTAATTGGGAACAATAAATAGATACTTTGTGATTATCCGTATACATATTTGTATATAGATATGCAACTAAATATATAGATATTAGATGGATACATAAATGTATGTTGCCAAATATCATATGGTTGGATCATGAGTTAGTTATTTTATATTGTGGTCCTATTGACAACATCAATATCACGGGTTGGCAAGAGCAAATAACCGAAAATGGCATGTGGGGTAATGTCACATGTAATTGGCACTGTCAACTTCAAAGCTTGACCCTTTGAATGGACCCTCACAAAAAACCGCAAAAAGTTTCTCTCATTAGATAAATTACTAACATCAAATCCAAATATTGCTGCCTCCAAATTTGAAAATTTGAAAATCATTCATACACATAAGAACTAATCAAGATGTAGTCCATTTTATTTATAGCTATAGAAGCTCATCATCATATCATCATAATCATAATCTCACTACAAATTAAGTGTCACATAAAATTAAACTAATTAATCAAGGACTAACAAAGGTATATAGTAAGCCCTTTTGCCTTGGTCTACAAACCAAATTAAACCCTACACAGATAAGAGAATAACAATAAAGTGAGACAAGGACATACACACGACAAACAAATGCAAGAGTAGTAGTAGTTATAAATATATATATATATATATATATATATATGACTAGACACTATTACATAAGTAAGCTCCTAATAATAGCTGCTTGAGCACTGTTGGAATCTGTAGTAGCCAAAAGTTGTGACAATCGGTCACTTAAATCATCAACCTCTCTATGCAAGTTTTTTATGTAATTGCAAGTCTCTTGCAATACCTTTGTAGCTGAAACCTATAAGACCATAAAAAATAAATAATAAATTTTAGTAGAGTTCAAAATTTAATTAATTCTTTTTTAGTTTTATACACCACCCACTTGCATGTTGCAACTAGCTACAAGCTAGTAATTAATGCATGATTAGTAAATGAGTACAATACAATACACAAGTTGTGGCAAAGAATTGAAGAAGTGTCATAATAAACATTGTTTATCTACCAAAACTAACAATGTCCACACAATATGTGCATTGTATCATTCTTATATTGTGCATGTGAATGATGACTTGGGAATTTGTGAGAGTGTGTATGAAGGAAACTTTTTATAAGTAAAATATAATTTTATTTTTTTATAAATTAAGTATCTTCTGCGTACAATTGCAAACAGTTTAAAGAACGAAGACCACGAAAATAATAAATACCTTGTTGGAGCGGCTAGCGCGAAGTTCAGGGATAAGTTGTTGTAACTTGGAAATGAGATCAGTGATTTGAGCATCAGTGATCTCAGAGGAACCACCGGATTGTCTGGAACGAGATCTTCTGCTAGACATTGTTGTAATTAAGGAGGTAGTGGTAATGTGTAGTAACTATATGTCAGAAATATTAATTTGTAATACAAGAAAATAAATAAAGAGAAAGAGAGGAAATGAGGTTGGTTGGCTGTCAGAGAAGGAAGAAGAAAGTGAAGAGAAGTTATGTGAAATGAGTATGGAGAGTAAGGGAATAGTATTTATTAAGAGAGAAATAAATAAAAGTGGTTATATGTTTTTTGTAATGTTGCTATGATAATAAAATTAAATTTGGAGGGGGAAGAGAGTGAAGAGGAGTGGGTTGAAGCTGAATTGAAGAGGACAAGTGCATGGGAGAAAGAAGTGGGCTATGGGTGTTATTAATAGAGAGAATTGAAATGGGAGAGGGGAGAGAGGGAGAGATTAGGCCATACTGTCCTTTCTGAGTGTGTCCCCTAACTGGGGTTAGTGTTCAAGTGGCTTAAGAAAATTGTGCTTGTTTATCGGCCTACGATGTGGGACCTCTTTGTGTCAGTCACACCACGCAACCCCATGTTATCTTACTACTACTTCCTCTTCACATTATTTAATTTTAATCATTCATTATTCATATTCATTTATACTTCCTCCGGTTCAAAGTGATCGATACTCTTTTACTATATGTGTCGGTATTATTGATATAATATATTTTGATCATGTTTATTTTTAAAAAGTTAAAATAGATTATTATTAACGAAGATCTTTTGAGAATAAGATGTGTCAGAAAATCACAACGAGATATAATCAATCAATAAAAGTTTTGTAACAACGTAAAACATGAAAAGCAAAGCTTCTAAGAGAGATAACAAGCGTTGGCGAGGATGACGCCTCCAAACATAGTATTTAAAATCTAAAGTAGTGTAATTTGATTTCAACCACTCATAAGTATGAAGCTTAATCTTCTTGCTTAAGGTTTGCATATTTTCATCCTTACACTGAAAAATATGGCAATTGCGTTTCCTAATTGTCCATACCATAGAAAACCAAACAATATAGATAATCTCTTTTCGAAAAACCACCTAAAGCGGCAAATTGCATTCAATGGTCAAAAAATAAGTTGTGTCCCACGAATTTAACACCTAACCAATTTGTAACCAAAGACCATAATCTGCCAAAATCATTACATCTGACGTATAAATGATTCATATCTTCAGTCATACTGGATCCTCCTATACATCAACATTACTACTCACAAAATACTGTTTGGACGAATGTAACAACCAAATCCACCTATTCTCCTTTTGTCAAAAAAAAAAATCCACCTATTCTCCTCAGCATCTTGCAAAACAATAGAAGTTACTAGCTCACAAATCCCCCCACATGTGCTTCCTCCCATGCAAAGAGACGCCTACACCACCTCCATGCCTCAACATCCTCACCCCACCTAAAAAAATGCATATTAGCCACTGTCGCAATTTTATTCTCTGCTAAAGCATATAATTTGTTAAACCTATCACATAACCGACTCCCTTTCATCCACGGGTTCCTCCAAACCAATGTTTAAGACCCACCTCCCACTACACGCCTTATATTATCAATCAACCAACTCCCCACCCACACACTAGTTCCCACTCTCATCCTATTACTATTCTGCCACCACACATATCCACTTCCTTCATTATGTCAAATGTGCCTCCCTCCCGCCGTACCGAGCAATTAAAACCCGATACCATAAACTCTCTCAATCTCCTAACCGCAAAACCACCTTTCTCTGTTTTTGAACAAATGGTACCCTATTTTATCCATGAATTTTGTTATTTACTAATATATAAAGATAAATGATAAAATATACGATATTATTAAATTTGTCCTAATGAATATTTTTAAAATAACAAAATTTTATAATATTTGCTAATAAGTAATTAAAGATATGTGTCAAAATTGTGTATTGACTTATGTGAAACAAACAACTAGATCAAATAGGAGTATTTCTTTTCCCCGTTTTTATTCAAATAAATTAAAAAATACAGATTAATGTTTATGGTTTGATCATTTTCTCAAATTAGGCTTTTAAACATTAATTTTTTTGAATTAATATAAACCATTGTATTATATTTTATAATTGTACGACTACAAAAAAAAAAAACGATATTCAACTACTCATTCATTACACCTCACCTTAAAGATGAACAAACCAATGTTTTGATATTATGAGTTTAAATCATTGTTCTGAATGAAGACATTACTGTGAAATATTATGTTCTTTGGATCTACATTTTTCGGTTTGAGAATTTAATTTAAAGAAGAAATGAAGGGACAGATCTCACATATTTACATGAATTATCTAAATATTAAAACATCACAAGCTTTTTTTATTTTTTTATAAACCTAACTTTGTTAAAACTTAGACTAACATTTTTTTTTTTGGAGAGAAAAAAATTAGACTAACATGACAAATAGAATCTAACATAATGACTAATTCAGAAAGAAAAAAAAAATCAAACATAAAGCACCGCATTGACGCAATTTTGTTTAAAAAAATCAACTAGCTACTCCTTAGGGACTGATCTATGTTTTTGGATGTGTGGGCATGTGGATAAAAAAAAAATTAGAAACTTTTGTTTTAATAGTATAATGTACTAATAGTTGATATTTTGATTATATAGCCTACACTTTTCACAAGTTATTTTTCTCTTGACCCACACATATCATCATATATCTCAAATTCATTTTTGATAATATGAATATTATCAAGAATCGGATGTGAAATCGAATGGGAGATGATCAATTAAATGGTTGTTCAGTTATTTACGTAGAGAAAAATATTTTTATTAATATTGAAAATGAGAAAATCGTAGAGGAGAATTGTTAATGTTACATATTTTTATATATGGTGCCTTCGCTATTCAAAAATCCTGGATCCGTCTACAAATGAGAATGATCTTAAATAGTTTTTGTTTTCAATAAGCAACTTTTCGTCCTTGTAAATATATCAAATTTTTCTCTCTAAAAAATTTATTCAATTTTTAGTCCCAAAATAGATTACCATCACTTTTAGTTTCTATTTTTAAGTCAACTCATATCTATCCGTTATAATTTTGAATGAAAATTTACAGAAATGTTTATAACATTATAAGAATCTCTTCCAAAAAAGAGTTAGAATTTTTTAGCAAAACATGAATTAAATATAAATTTTAAGCGTCAAAAACATAAAAAAGTTCATATTTAATTCATGTTTTTGTTAAAATATTCTAATTTTTTTAGAGAAATTTTTTATAATGTTATAAACATTATATTGCAGATAATTTTCATTGTAAAATATGAAAGCAACACATGAGTTGACTTAAAAGTAGAAAGGAAAAGTGGTGATTGAAAAGTTTTGAGGGACTAAAACTAAAAAAAAAAAAATTAAGGAGACAAAAACGAAAAGTTGCACTACTAAAAAAAAAAAAATTAGTGAGCGATATTTAGTGAGGGAAAACGTGAAATCCCTCTCTAATTCCGTCACTAAATTTTGCGACCAAGGAATTTGTGAGGAATTTCATTTTTTCCGTCACTAATTTCCCTCGCTAATTTTGCTTATTCTAATAGTGTTGATATATTTATAAAGAGCAAAAAAAACATATTTAATCCTTATTGTTTTTATAGAATTCATAAAAAAAATTGTAGGTTTCTATTCTTGTTTGACAAATTTATAAAATTACTTGATAGCAAAGATCTGAATAATCACAATAGTTTATTTGTAGAAAAAAGGGTGTCAGACAACTTTGGTCATTCAAACATTTATCAGTCCTATAGAAGGAGCCGGTTCCAAGTTATAGGTTGTATCTGCTTGAGTAGTTTACGATACTAGTCTGAAATTAACTCTAAACATTTTTTTTTATAAAACTCTCTTTAACATTATTATAACCAATAACTATTTTTTTGAACTAGCATATGGTAATACAAGTGTTGCAACTTGTGATCCCAGAGCACAAGTGGTTCATTGTGATTTTACCTCTAGTGCAGGAATCTTTGTTGGTGATATATTCTATTGCAAATATTAACACATATACCTGTCATGATTCTAAAGCTATTCCAAATATAGATACTACTACAAATATCAATGTTGGTAACATAAATGAAGCAGTCCCAAATGGTGAAAATATAGTTGATGATATTGTTGATAATGCAAATGCTAGTGAAGATATTCTAATTATTTCAGTCGCCAATGTTGAAATGGAAAACACTCCTAATATATATTGAAGGTGCCGTCCATAAAGAAGAAGATTTAGTACATATTTTTTAGACTGGATTAGAAGATTACTTTGGTCACAATAAGAATCTGGTAACCACCAATCCTATTGTGAAAAATAATGTTCAAATTCTTAAGAAGCTATGGTGTTATATGGTGGAGGAAGATAAGTCTAAAGAGTTTGCTGATGATAATGCAGAAAATAAAGACGGTTCTACTACTTTGGAGGATGATTCTTTCACCCCTTTTATATCTTAAAAAATAGAAAAAATAAATTAAAGTTTAGCTAACTAGGAGAACAATTGGTTATAACACCCACTTTAGGAAGGGTGGTCCTTAATTTTTAAATAGGGTTTTGGTATTCCTCTTATGTTTTTGTAATTTTTTTTTGTTGTTTTGATAAATTTAGGGAACCTCAACAAATGATTTTTTTAAGTTAAGGGTACCATTATATTGGAGATGTCTTTCATCTAATTTCATGCTTAAGAGCTCCTAGCTTGTTAAAAAACCCTAGGTGTATGATACGAATAATAAAAAATAAAATAAAAAGAAGCGAATTAATATGATGTTCCTTTGATGAATGGTTTCTAGCTAAAATTACAATAGAAAAATCTAAGATGGTTAAGAGCTAAATTGAAAAAGTTAATATTTATTACTTATTATGTATTTACTAGACATAGAATTGATGTAGGCTAAAGAGGTAAATCCCTACCGCCCAAGCTGACCGATAGGAGGGATCATACTAAATTGGTATGGACAATGCATAATATATACAAAGTTTGAGATTCAAACCGAGACCATCATAAAAAAAATCCATGTCGCCCAAGCTAACTCATAGGAGGGATCATACCAAATAACATCAAATTGAAAGACTAAAATTAAAGATATAATTTTTGTTAATTTTTTTAAATGGCCAAAATAAATTATATTAAATCACAAGAGAATCCTAACAAACATAAGAAGTGTAAGGGGGGAAATCAAAAGTCATTACAAAGAGAAAGTAATAAATATCATGGATGAGTCAAAAGCTATAGTAGCACTATTACAATATAACATGCTTTTTTCATCCAATAGAACCTTACACTCTGATATTTTTGACTATTCTGGTACGAAACAAACTTTCTTGAATATCATGAATTGATCTAACTAATGTAGTGTCTAATTGGATCAGTTCCTTGAAATGATATTGAGCGAATATAGAGAATATGGTTCTTAGATCATTGGTGTTTTGAAGTTTCATTTTATTAAACCGAAAAATTCCATTTAGGTCAATCAATAGGCGACGAAACTCAACACATAGCAACTTATGGACTATAAACCATACACAACTAATTATTATACATGAGACATCTATTATATTATTAACATTAATTAAAAAAATTATAATTTGTAATTTTGGTACAGCAAAACCGATTCAAATTAAATTAGTTTATATAAGATCAGATTGGATCTGACTTTTTAAATCTAGATCAGATTGTATCATCTTTAGATCTGATTAGTTTTTTTTTTCTTTTTTATCTCAAAAGTGATATAAACTTTGCCACAAACCCCCCTAATAATTACTAGAGTAATTTTGGATTAAAGAAAGAAAAAAATTCTAGAGTATTCCTTTATATAAATGAATCAATAATAACAATTATTAAATTGGCGACATAATCTTCTGACAACAAATTACAAAGTTTCAAAAAGATTTAATGGTGATAATGAGAGAACTTATACTATAACTTAATTAAATATCAATCAACGTACACGTAGTTATAAAACCGTTCAAATCTAATATATATACAAAAGAATTTGTTCATATTGATACTTTCATTGTCAGACTCTGTCAGAGAGTTCGAAATATCATATCTCCTAATAAACTACTATAATGTCTTTTTTCTTTTATATTAGATATGAAGTTTCCATCCCCGTGAGCTTAGCTCAGATATTGCATATAGATGTAGGGGCGGAGTTCGAACTCCAGACACCCCCCTTCTCCACAATTTAATTGTGTGAGCTCTACCCACTAGGCTACTTGACCAAAAAAAAAAAGATATGAAGTTTCCATCATAATTAATGGTGAATAAAATTTGTCGGAGAATATATGGGATACATATGATAGATTCTTCTTTTTCAATTAAATTTTCTGTATACGCAAGAGTCAATGATCGAACACCTGACCATTTGTTTAAACGGACCAAGTCTCTTACTACTTGAACTAATTCATTATTGATGAGCAACTTAATCTCTTACAAAAATAAAACCTAAATTAATCTTTGACGTTTTTATATTGTTGGTAAATTAGCCATTACTTCGTTATAATAGAAGAAATAGTTTACCCGTATATCAATGTCGGTGACTAATTCAAGTTTAATTTTCGTGAAGAACAATTTTCGTGAAGAACTGTTAGAAAATTATAAATGATCAAATAATTTTTTTTTGTCTAGATTCAAACCCCGAACCTTGCATATATTATGCTTTATTCTTACCAACTGAACTAAGTTCACGGAGACGATCAAATAGATATATACCGCCCATCTATAATTTTTCTTGAGATTCAAACATTTAATCAATTAATTGATGATGATAACTTAACAAAGACAAAGTTTGCAAAAACTATAGTCTTAGATTATCCTAGAACAACAACAACAACATGTTACTTTATATAACCCTTGAGCCTGCTGCAAAACCATCACTTGGAAGTTGGGAGCATCAAACAAGTGGCTATATTACCGGTTTTGGTTGTCTCTCAAGCAAACTATTCAATAGTGATTTGTTGTTTTGGTTTTTGTCTTCACTCGAAATTCTAAAAAGCTTCAAAACACATTCCAAAATTTTTGAGATGGAATTGTTGACCAGTCTCCATCTATACATGTATCCATAATTCACGTAAATAAATTGGATTGCAAATTATGGATCTTTGATCCATGCCGGTTTATGTATAGTTCTCCTATATTTCCATATGAAAGTGCAAAACTTAGGAAATATTGCATGTTCACATGTATTTCGACATATTATTCGGTCGCCTAAAAAAAATTCATATCAATTAACTATTCTAAAAATAAACATTATATTTTTTTTCTCTTTTTATCTTTTTTAAAACATGAATGTGTTCAAATAAAGGGTCCAAATATTTAGAACCAATTTCCAAACTTTAGTTATATATAGCATTCATGCACATGTCACGTGTCATCTTGTTGTGCATGTCTTTGCGGGCTTCAAAATTGATTCCCCCCTGCTACTAACATTAGCACGTACTTTGTTGTAGATGTATAGAGTATGCTTGGGCAAACGACAAAATATATTACTTATGCATTGAAATCAAAATTATATAATATATTTTTTAAAACAAATCAAAACTCTTCGTAAAAAAAAAAAGAACTATACTAATAATATTATAAACCTAATCGCACTTTTGATCATTTAAATATCACGATTGTGTTTTGGACATTTTTTTTCCTTTTGATTTGGTAGTATCTTACTCATTTTCTTCAAAATTTATGCTCATATAATGTTATTTATTGACATGACAATCCAAATCTTATTCTCAACATGACTTTTCTTTAAAGCTAAAAGCTAAAATTGTCAAAAAAATTTAAACCCTAATTAGATTTTTTTTTCTATCATATGTACAAAAATTTCAAGAGCAATGCTAGCAACACTCTCTTTTGAGCACTCTCTCTAACACTCACTCTTTTATTGGGTAAAATCATTGTATGTCCCACCACCATATGTGGGTTCCATTTCCAAAGTGTAGGTCCCACATTGA
>Ga0228711_1012802_pt1 | contig 10124 bp, 5 predicted proteins | sample MedpolnodulmetaG_2_FD_177996 | JGI IMG/M metagenome (GOLD analysis project Ga0228711, IMG submission 177996) | Root nodule microbial communities from Medicago polymorpha collected in Santa Monica, California, United States - brown nodules | ecosystem: Host-associated > Plants > Roots > Nodule...
TCAAAATATAATGTTACATATACCATAAGTTTTTTTTTTTTTTACAAGAGTTTTGATATTAAGTCAAATCAATATTTTCTTAGTTGGCTATTCAAATAAAATTATTATTTTTCCTTTCTAAACAATACATAATTGACTGGAAAAAATATATAAAAATAAATATTTTTTAGGAAAAATTAAATAAAATAGATAGCAAAAAAAGGAATATATAAATGTAAAAAAATGTCTTTTTGTGTTAATTGTATATCTCTTGTACTCAAACTAGTTTTCAAAATTAAATATTAAAAAAATAATAATAATTACTAGTTGTTTTACTAAAACAAATCACTGTTCATTATTAATTTTAAGAAGAATACTCACGTACACTCAAGATTGTGGAAAATTTAAGAGAATGAGTGGATTAATTTATCACATGCTTTTAAGAAATTAATTATTTCTCTTTTCAACAAAAGGAAAAGAAAATAATATTGTAATTTGATAAGTCTATATTGTTTGAAGATATACTAAGGGCTTGTTTGATTCCCTTCTCAAAAACAGTTTTTTAGTTTAAAAAATTAAAAACTATAAAATTTGTTTGGTAAACTATTTTTCAAATTGTAATTTTGAAAACTAGTTTGAGTTTTTTAGTCTTGAAAACAAAAAAAGCAAAACGGCTATAAGTAGTTTTTCAAATTAAAAAACAAATGTTGCAATGCCTCCTTCATACTTCTTGCACTAATGTCTTATTGTTGTCGGTGGGTAGCATTCTGTTAAACTAAGAACTTGTCAGGGACCTTAGTGAGGGTACGTGTTTACTGTCAAAGACCTAACTGATAGTAAGTATTCACTGTTAGGGACCTAGCAGTAAGTTGGTGTTTAATAGAAGATTGATTTTGAACAAAAGAGATGACATTTAGGGATTTGTGATTCAATTTAGAGATATTGATTTTTTGTTCAGAGACCCCAAATGACCATTTTCAACTTTCACTATAGTCCTTGTGACACCTCGTATGCCATGTCATCGTAAAATATGTGTTACATATCACTTAAGAGAACTATTTAACGCTAGGGACTAAAGTGATAACGGAAGTGCACATTCAGAGACTTCTTTGTATTTAATCCTTAGTCAGGGACCTTTGTGACAGTGAGGTACATAGTCAGGTACTAAAGTGGCCATTTATTTTCTTTTTAGAGTTCAAAAAAGGCGGACCTTTGACATATTTTCATCAATGGCATTTGTGTAATTATAATAATATTTGTTATTTTTAACTTGTGCCTGATTTTAATTTGTGCTAACGTAAATCCTTTAGTAGAGGAAAAATAAAATTTCCTCGTGAGCTTAGCTTAGTTGATAAGGACAATGCATAATATATGCAAGGTCCGGGTTCGAACCCTGGCCAACAAAAAAAAAAAAAAAAAAGTAAGACATGCATACTCTCGAAAAAAATGAAAGGCACATCTTGATATTGGCTTTTTACATTTTTTGGTTATTGATTTGTAAACTCTAATAAATTTATCTCTTACCAAATTACTTTGGCATTTTAAAATAATACAAATAAAAAATTAAATAATTTTTATGAAGTCAAATTTTCTTTTCCTAGCAACAAAAAATGTAAAAATTGGTATTATACTGACACAAGTACGTACGAAAGAGAAAAAATTTAATCAAACTTTAACATTTGTCATAAAAAACATGAGTATGAATAATTACCTGTTGTAAAAAAAAAGTAACGAAAAAAATATCGACACAAGCGAAAGCGCGCACACACTCAAAAAAGAAGCAAATAAAAGTTTGTTTCGTGCCCGTGTGCGAGCTCGCTTGCTTGATTGTATATTGGTGTGTGGGTTTTTACTCCGAATTAAGATTTGTGGTTATTGTACCCTTTAAGTTATTTGGTATTTAAAAAAAGAAGCTATTATGTACGTTGTATTTACCTTCTAGTTATTTTTTGTTCTCACAGAATAAGGATGTATATCATCTCAGTCTTGCATACTATTTTTCTTTTAATCTACTTAAGTATCACAGATCCGTCTGTGCACCATTTGCTCAAAAAGATAATAAAATGATATGTCTTAACACTTAACAATAAGATTGCATCATAACTTTGCGTGTATAGTTAAATGATATGATCTTACAATATTCAACAAATCTTCTAAACAAAAAGCTATGAACTCATCAAATTTAATGTATATTGAATTATCAAGTCAATAATTAAACAAATATGGTATATTTGTTAATTAACAAAATTTATGAATTTTAGTTAAAAAAAACGTTGTGTAAAAAATAGTTTTATAAGTGTTTTCAAAAAATTAAGTTACCAAGTTTTTTACCTTTTCATCTTTAGAACGGTTTTTAAAAGTTTTAAATCCCAAACAGATTTTTTTCTTAATTAAAACAGTTTTAAAGAACAAGTTTAATTTGTAAAATGATTTTCAAAAACTAAAAAAGCAAAACACAATCAAACAAGCCCTACGTATTTGTTTGTGTGGTCTAGCGTCAAACTCGCTAATCCGTTTCAGTTGTTGTTACAGGCTCTTCCTTGCTAGTTGTGTTTTTGTTTCAATGTTTGTTCTGTGATTCTGTTTCTTATGTTTCAGCATGCATGTGTGATGAAGTATTTGTAATTGTGTTTGTGTGTGTGCGAGTGAATATACGTGGCGAATTAATATTGGAATTCCAGTGTTGGAAAACACACATTTACATTAGTGTCTGAAATAAATATGAATATTTCTAGTTTAGATGCTTACCTTCTGATATCTTCCAGGGAAGAAATTTCGCAATGTTTTTCTGTTCTGCTTCAATTTTCAGACCATCGAACTTAATACTGCTCAATTCATTTTGTAGTGATCAAATAAGATATAAGATATGTATAAATAGAGGAGTGTGAATGTGAGTGCTACTGTTGTCGTGACGTGTATGAGCTTAGGGTAGGATTCATAACAGTGCGGCTTATTCCTGCTACGAGTGTGGAACCAATTTGATTGCGAGAGGTGAATATTTCTAAGCATCCTAAACCAATCATTCATGCATATAATATTTCACATAGAACTTCAACTTTAAATTATTTATTTATTTTATTTTCTGTCTATAGTAATTTTTTTACTATATCTACTTTTGACCTATTGTAAAGTATAATATATTATATAGCAGATAGGTTAAACTTAATTCGAAGGAATGGATCTTCAAGAATCTAAATAGCAACAATTTTGGTGAGCAGGAGAGAAGTTGACAACCTATTTTTATTTTTATTTTTATGGTGGCGTGTTGGCACTTTTGGACTTGAAGAAATTACAAAGCTATATTGAAACTCAACTCGATGGAGTTTTCAGTAATTCAACGGATGTTGCTTGTTGACAGTCATATACATAAAAGGTTGAAACATGTGATGCTTTTCATGTTGAAATGTGAAAAATATACACATATTATAGTTGAAAGTAATTACATGCTTCTAATTGATACAGTTACCAACATCTATGGACAGTTGATTTAGCTGTCTATCAATTCTACATCAATTGATTCCAACATCAATTAATTGTGATACAACTAACAAGCAAATCACTCAACTTCAACCCAATATGACCAATACAAGATTTAACCACATATATGTTTTTTGTAAGACAACAATGTACGGTGTAGAAACGTCTTACACATATACTCAATTAAATCTGTTCCTAGGAAAAAGGGTAAAAAAATTCTCACATGGATGTGATTCTCAGTAGTCACAAAAATAACGCAGTCACACAGTCGAACAACACACATCCATCTGATTCAATCAACGGTGCAAATATTTTTTTTCCGCTCAAAACCCACAACACATAATAGTAAAAAGAGAAAACCCACACACAATAACGCAATCAAAACACAAAGTTCAAGTTATGAAAAATTGAAAACCTCCATCTGCATTAGCCATGACATCTCATCAATTGAGTTCCAATTCATCTCATTGCTATTGCAATTCATTAATTTTAAAACGAGAGGTTTTATTTCTTCTTATTTTGAACGAGATGGAGTTCTTTTTGTGAATCAGATTTGATAGAGGGTGGTCGGGAATCACAGGATACACCGTCCTGTGTTAGTGTCTCCCTAAGGTGTCGACACCGACACATCTTGTCTGAGCACCATCACAGATTTCCTCAACTGCGACACGACACAACACAACACATCACCACATTTGATCTACACCCGATTCACAGAACAATTAACCTTTCATATAGTGGCGGAGCCAGAAATTTTATTGAGTCTGGACAAAAATTGCACATTTCCTGTGGATAATTTTATAGACTTCTCATATAATGTTACTTCCTTCCTGCGGATAATTACACATTTCCTGCGGATATACCTTTCCTGTGGATCCTAAAAGCGAGAGGTCCTAGTAATGGCTGGGCTTGCTACAAAGAAAGCAGAATCTGAGCTTGGGCTAGTGCCCAGGCTAGCTGGGGGGTGGCTCCGCCCCTGCTTCCATACCCATCGCCGTAACAACAGATTATCTGAACGAACCCATTACTGTTGAACAATAGCTAGTGGTGGTGGATCGTATTGCCTTTGTCTTGCAGAGCATGATGACTGATGAATCATGTTTAAGGAATTCACTTAGAAAGATTGAGAAACGCATGTTGGAGAGGAGAAAGAGGGAGGTTTGACTGTTTGAGAATGAGGTTTTGAACTTGGCGGTTTTCCCTTCTTACTATCTTGTGCTGAGTTTTGAGTGGAAAAAAATAGAAAAAGTAAATCTGCACCGCTGATTTAATCAGATGGTTGTCTGTTGTTTGACTGCACTATTTTCATGATTGCCGAGATTCGCAATCCATATTTTCCACTCATTCACTTCAAGAGGTAAATTTCCAGTCACTAAACTACTTAATAAAAAAATATGATTAAATGTATAAGTAAAACATTTTTCATATTTTACCGTGCATACTAAGTATACAATTCATATGCACCATGTGCAAAAAAAACCTTTACAACATCGAGAAATCTATCTCAAATTCAAACTAAGAATCCAAATCATAATTAACACATAAAGGTAACCGGTTCAAGCCAAAAATAATGATAGTAAATATTTGCAGGATATTTTATTTCTCTAAAATATGAAACTTCTTGAGAATATTTTTACCATTTATATTCATTTAATTTTTGAACCCGTTAGTTTATATATTTGTTTACTCTATCCCTAACGTATTAATAAGTTAATAAGAAAAAGAATGTAGCAATTTTACAAAGTTATCGTTATTAAGGATTGAGTGTTAACTGTTGATTGTTGTCATAAATATATCATATGATTGACACGTTTTTTTTAAGGTTAATTGATTTTTCTATAAATAAATTGAAGAAAAGGAAAAAAATGGTAAAAGCATAAAACACAATACCTAAAAAGGAAACAACACAAAAAAATTATTCCTTCAGTTCAAACATGGTAGTCAATAGTCATGCTAAGTACTTCTCTGAAAAAAACCGTCATGCTAAGTACTAAATGCTTCTACTCCAAATATGTATTTTTTAAATATACAATCAAATAAAATAGTAAGAAAGTCAAACTTTTTGATGTGTCCATGGTCTTATGGAAAAGAGTAAATCCCATACTATAAGAAAAAAATAATCTAGTCAAAAAGAAAGAAAAAAAATTGAGATATTTTCAAAAGGACGATTACTCTTTTTTGCAATACCAGCTTGAAGAGAAATGCTAGCAATAGAGTAATCTCTGACATACATTTTTCCTCACAAACTATATTATTAAATGATTCAAAAAAAAAAAAAAAGTCAAAATAGTTCTGTTTGAACTTAACAAGTGTGGTGATACATGGTAGGAAGGGAATTCTGCAATTACAAGTAATGAATTAAATTAAATTAAATTTATTCTTTCTGTTTTTTCCCCTTTAGCACAGCACAGCAAAACCAATGGCAGAACCTTGTCAGATAGCAAATTATACATATATATGCTAAGATAGTATTTGTTCTCTATCACCCAAAATATAATATTTGTTCTCTTCTTCAAACAGAACCAAAAGGGCCACAAAGTAGCCTAAATGGAAGCACAGTATTTATCTAAGGTAAACCATGTCATGACCCTGTTTCTTGTCATTGGATTATGCACACTTGTGGCAGGTACCAAACATGTAAGCATCAAAAACAGACTAGGGTCTGGGAAAAACATGAGCTTACATTGCAAATCTGGTGATGATGACCTGAGCGAGCAGAACATCGCTGATGGGAAAGAATTTGGGTGGAACTTCAATGTCAACTTTCTTAGAACTACTCTATTTTTCTGTGATTTGGCATGGAAAAAAGTTCCTCAGTATCATATTGAGGCGTATAACTATGCCCGGGACCACGTACGATGTGACACTGGATGTTCATGGCTAGTGGCTGCTGAAGGTATTTATGGCTTAAATGGACAAACAGGATTATGGGAGTTCATGTATAATTGGCCAAATTGATCGGTGACTCCAACAGATTAATTAATTCAACGTTGGATATTAATCCCATGAGGCCAAGACTAATTGTACCATATGAGTTTATAATAATAATAAAAAAAAGTTAGTTTCAGTCTCATCTGGTGTTTGCTTGTTCATTCATTTTAGGCTTATTTTATTTTGGGCACCATCATATTCATACTGTGCTGCGTATAAAATTTAGCTGGTTTTTGGTTAAAAATAAAAATTTAGCTGGTTTTAATGGTCTCAAGTTTGCAGCTTACTCAACTGCCTTTGATTTTCCAATAAGACGTTCATAGGTAACAAGTACGTAATTAAGTCTTAAGTTAAAAGGAACTTATCATGTTCGTACAGAATGAATGAATATTTTAAAATTTGAATTTGCATAGCAATGATATTATCTTAAAATTTGAGTTCAATGATCAACTCAACCATAGAAAACCAATTTTTAAGGTGAGGGATGTCTCACACTTATAAAATCCATTTTGAAGCCAACATACACTCTTAATGGAATATAAAGACAAAAGAAAGCTAAAATGTTCATCACTTTCAATGGTTAAGTTGCTACATTGTAAAGTAAAGGTAATAAGGTAAAGCATAGTGAAGAAAAGCCATTTTGTTTTTTGACTAAAGAAAAGCCATTTAATTTAGTCAAATAGGTTCCCTGTGTCTTCATATGAGACGACACTAGTCACTTAAGAACATGGATTTTTTTCTTTCTTTAGAGAAAGTGCATGCCTCTGGCAGCAAACCATGATTGCTACGCTTGCTGCCAAGGACAAACGAAGCTGAAGAAGAAAATTTGGTCTCGTTCACCCTAAGTATGAAGCTTCAAAGAATCACCTGCTTCTTTACCAATCTAGCCTATAAATAAATTAATAATCACTGTCTTCCAACTTCATTGCACAGCACACTACCCCTTTCAAATAGAGACCTATTGGGCTGAACAAGAAATGGAGTGTGACATCAGTGGTTATAATCAAGGTTCATGGAGTAGTGGTTGGAAGGTTTTCTGTTAAATAAATGGTAAACTAATGTATATATGATCGGTGATTATTTTGTTTTTCTTACTCTGTCTAAGTTAAAGTAGATGTCCAAAATCAACTGTCTTGAGTCAATATAATATAATGCAACACACAATATTTGTCGTATATAATTTAGACAACAGTTCTCCTCTAACCTTCTAGATGGCTCATCGAATTGAGGAACATAAAAACATATACACAACATCAGTATTGAAACCTGGACTACTGTTGGCATTAGAGTGAACAAACTCATACATTCATGATCAAGTGATTCAATTCTCAGTTCTTATTAACTAATCATCATGAACAGTGCCACCGCCACTGTTGGTAGAAAATCCAATCAGTCACCATATGACACCAACAATCGAAGACATCCCCATTCCTTGCCATATTTACAGCCAAGGTTACATCTGAACAAGCACTCTATGTGTATGTTCGGGAATACCAATATCACGATGAATCAGAAGCTACACATTAGATCTACAGAAAATTACGACAGAAGAGCTCAAGACTCACAGTAGCAGTTGTCAACTGCTCAATCAAACCGAAATTTCAAATAAAATTTGACAAACAATATTAATATAACATTTTAACCAAAATCAATATGGAAACAAATACTAAACCAGTCTTGCAAGAAAAGGTTCCATTGTTCTATTTACCAAAAAATGATGTAATGTAAATGTAACTCACTAAATTGATGTAACAAGTCGTTGCAGTACTATCATCAGCTCACAGTTACACAACAAACTTATATCCACCTAAAATAAGAAAGCATGTAAAGTATCTAATAGTATGAACTAAATTTCTACATCCAAGTGCATTATTTGTTAAAATTTCATTTCTACTATCATCATGATTACATTTCATTACCTACCAAACCTTTCAATCCTCCTGCGACGCAATTCATCCAAAGAAAGACCATCAGAATCATAATAATCACGGCGGTTCATTTCATCAGAAGAACTACCACCACACATCTCACACACATTCATCAAACCAGAATTATCATAAGTACAAGCTTGACATCTCCAATAAGCAGCATTCCTCCCCGTACGGCCAACAGTCCCCCTACCAGTAATGCTTCCCCTCCTCAACCCAAACAAATGCCTAAAAAACTTCACCGGCCAATTCAACACAGAATTAAACCCCCTAACAATAGAATTCAACGGATTTGAACCCGAGAAATTTCGTCTGAATCTCAAATACACAAGTCCAGCAAGTATACCACTAAGATGACCTAAAAACGACACATTAGGCACAAACAATTGAATCAAAATCAACTCAGCCCAAGCAGCGTAACGTGACGGAACTAAAACACCGTAAACATTCGTATAATCATCCGATTGTGAATTAAGAACAACTTTCATAGCAAAAAGAACACCAGAAAAACCAGCAGCGTATTCAAAATAATAAGATCTATGATAATCGAAGAAAACAAGCAAAGATTTAGACAAAACCAGGGTAATACTCTGAGATAAAGCGAGAAGAGAAGCTATCATAGTAGCGAATTGAAGACTACCCATGGAAGATTCTAAGTGAAGACCTTTCCAGAGAAGAGAGAACATGTTGAAAACGAGGTGAGGTTCACCGAGATGGTAGAAAGCGGATAAGAAGAAGCGTTTGAGGTCTTTGTTTTTGAGGATGAGGTGAGGGTTGAAAAGGACTTCATCGATTGGAGGGATAAGGTGGCGGAGGAAGGAAGGGCGGAGGTAAATGACAGTGTTGGAGGCGATTAGGGCGGCGGTGACGGGGGGTTTGGTGTTTGATCGGTAGTACTCGGTGAAGGTATGGAGGGCGAGGAGTGGAAGCATTCCTCGTGAAACTCCTCTTCTTACTTCCATGCTTTTTGTTTCTCTGTTCTTTTCTTTTCTGCTTTCAAATAGTTAGTGATTCACGCCTTGGCCATTACGAAACGTATATCAGTTGCGGAAACAAAGAAACTTCTCGATCTTTCTTCTCATATATTCGACAAGTCATAAAATGGATGTCTATAAGAAAAAGCATGTGTATTCAAGTATCAAAATTATAAATAAGTAGCTTCAAAACGCCGTTGTCCTTCAAATACATTCAACTACAAATAGTTAACAAAACAGCACCAGTGGTCTAGTGGTAGAATAGTACCCTGCCACGGTACAGACCCGGGTTCGATTCCCGGCTGGTGCAAAATATCTTTTTTATTTTACTCCCAAGTCTATTATTATTATTATGCGGCTTCAGCAAATCCCACACGGAGATTTCCATAATCAAAAACTGTATGGTATGCCCCCAGAAATATATCTCCAAGAACCCTGCAATGCCAACCACTCCAGTTAGTCACAATGATATATAAAATCATATGCATATAATACAGCAATAATCATTCTTTACCAGAGAGGACCCTGTGGAGGAGGCACATCTATACCAACAAAACCTCCATAGCACACACTTGAACACCCTTCTTCAACTCTTAGTACATACTGAAATTTAAAACCACAACAAAAAAAAAAGGATACTGAATGTCTCTGCTGAACATTGTTATTGAAAAATTTGAAAGAAATAAATAAAACTTCAAGGTAAAATTCCTACCTGTTCTGGAGATAGAGGAAATGATCTGTTTCCAATCTTGAATATAATTTCTGGCATACTTGGAATATTATCACAGTTTATAAATGATTGTCCCACTGGGTTGGGTAGCTTCTCACACAACTT
>Ga0228711_1012805_pt1 | contig 10122 bp, 5 predicted proteins | sample MedpolnodulmetaG_2_FD_177996 | JGI IMG/M metagenome (GOLD analysis project Ga0228711, IMG submission 177996) | Root nodule microbial communities from Medicago polymorpha collected in Santa Monica, California, United States - brown nodules | ecosystem: Host-associated > Plants > Roots > Nodule...
TAATTGTTGAATTGATTATTATTGGGATCCATTTTACTAAATAAAGACTAAAACTTCAAAAGAAATGCTAATAGAAAGCTAATAGAATGCTAATAATAAGATTAAGAGAGTGAAAAACTTGATTTTTTTTTTCTGTGTCCAAATCAAATGATCCAAGTCTCTATTTATAGAAAAAAAAAATCATGAATTTTTGTAAAAAAATAAAAAAATAATTTGAAATGAAATAATTGAGTCCAAATTATTAAGATGATAAAAATCCAAGCAGCCAATCGTAATCTGCCAAGTGTCCCAGCTTTATCCACTTCTCTTTCTCTCTCCGTGTTCCCTGTCGCTCACTCTCCCTGCGGCGCGTGTATCTCACGCGCCTGTTTTGGCCAAATAAAAACGCGACACGTGGCATGCGGGACATATTTGAACTTGTTGAATGGCTTCATCACCTCTTTCATCCACCTCATCTTTCCACTCGCTTTCAACATGGTCTTGCAATGGTTAAATATATTTAATGTTGCTTTCAACAAGTCCATTGTAGTTGGTCTAATAATAACGGTCAATAATCTTACAAACGAGAAAGTTAAAGTAAAAGCGTACATCAAAATCTATTTATATACATTCACTAACTACTGGGTAACACTCCTAATAACTAGTTAATTATATCTTCAATACTTGATACGGGTGAGGCCTACATTACCCTCTCTTGTTTAGGGGGTAAGCACCCTCTCATGATATCAACCAATCAAAATGTAATATACATATGTAACATTAAATGTCAAATAAATGAGTCATTCTTTTTTAAAAATAAAGGAGTTAATCTTAATCGTAAGGTAACTTTTAATACTCTTAATTTTAATTTAATTATATTATAACGTGTTCAATCTTAATTAATTTACACTATAAAACTTATAACAAATAAAATTTTACATCAAATTTCTTTCATCTAGATGTCCTTAAATTCATCACTTACATTCATAAAATTTCTTCCATTCCAGTACCCCGAACGTGAGAACAAAAACATCTCCTTCATTCAAATTTCTTCTTCTTTATTTTTTTCATATTGATCAATTCTTGTTTCTTTTTCATTCTTCTTTCCATTTGGATTGTTCAATTTTGTCGTTGTTTCTAGAACCGCGTCAGAAATCGTGACTTGATTTTTTTTTATTTAAGCAGCCAACCTAATAAAATCTGCTAACACGCATAGACCTGCCTCACTATCAGCCAAAGCCTTTAAGTCAGAACAAAAGCCTCTGACATAACCATTTCAGTAGCAACCAAAAAAATGCTAGCAAACTCCCACAACATCACAGCGGCAATACCTGCTAGCGGTCCTCAAAGTACAGTGGATGACTTACTCAATTGTTATAATTAACTACCTCACAACAAAGAAAAATCAAACCAAGAAGAAAAATCAAGTCTCCATACCTGGCGTGGTTATGGAAATAACGACAATTCTCACGATATTTGGAATGAAACGAAGGACGACGATTCTCACGAAAATTGAAAACTGCGGCAGTTTGGAACGACAAAATTGAACAACCAAAATGGGAAGAAGAAATTTTATGAATGTAATTGCTAAATTTAAGGACATTCAGATGAAATAAATTTGATGTGAAATTTTAATTGCTCTAAGCCAGTCCTGTAGTTTAAATTAATGAAGATTGAACACCTAAATATAATTAAGGCAAGATTATATTATGGGTCTTTTATCTTATTTATTTGTAATACTTTGGTCCTTTATCTTTATTTTTTCCCGTTTAGGTCCTTTATCTCTCTTAAAAGCACATATACATCTTTTTTTCTCATTTTTTATTAAAAAGTACATAATTTTATTTTTAAAAATATATTTTTATTAAAAATGAAAAATTCCAGAAATATGATGAAGATGTTTATCATCATCTTCATCTTCTTCCTTTGAATCTTCATCATCTTCTTTAAATCAAAAAAAATTATAATAAAATATATCTCCAAATATCGTGAATTAATGTTATATTCACCTCAAATCTTCTTTTAAACACACAAATCAAAACCTTAATTTCACAAATGTTGCAAGGCGGATGGTGGAGGCTTAGTCACTGGCGGAATTGTTAGGCTTTACGAAAGTTAAGATTGCTCTAGAAACAAAAAAATTGATGTGCAAAGCTGCTCTCAATTTTGGAGTTATTTTTATGCCGGGTTTGAATATTGTGTTAGAAAATAATAATAATAATAATAATAATAATAATAATAATAATAATAATAATAATAATATACGGTGTGACAATATATATATAACTATTTTTTTTTGTGATGAAACTAAATCTCTTTTTCTATAGGGTTTTGATTTTTGTGTTTAAGAGAAGATTTGAGGTAAAGGTAACATTAATTCACGATATTTGGAGATATATTTGTGTAGAATTCTTTTTTGATTCAATAAAGATGATGAAGATTCAAAGGAAGAAGATGAAAATGATGAACATCTTCATCATATTTCTGGATTTTTTTTCATTTTTAATAAAAATATATTTTAAAAAATAAAATTATGTATTTTTTTAATAAAAAAATGAGAAAAATGATGTATATGTGCTTTTATGAGAGATAAAAGACCTAAACCGAAAAAAATAAAGATAAAGGGCAAAAATGTTGCAAATAAATAAGATAAAAGACCTCTAATGTAATCTTGTCTATAATTAAATAAAAATTAAAAGTAGTAAAAGTTACCTTATGATTAAAATTGATTTTTTTTTATAGAAAAAATTGACTCATTTATTTGACATTTAATGTTGTCAATGTATATTACACTTTGATTGGTTGATATCATGAGGGGTAAATACCCCCTAAACAAAAGAGGGTAATCTAAAAAAAACCTTAATACGAGATTGAGTGTGTCTACGTCGGGTAGGTGATCCTTTTTTTTTTTTTGGAACAAGATGATCCAATTATATCTTTTACTGTTTATTGTTGACGAATATATTATTCAACAACTCTATCATATATAGAGATATCATTACTTTACTAACGAAGTATCTTAATATCATCCAAAAGGTTTAGATAGAGTGACACAAGTTTATTATAACTTGACCAATATATTAGTTTCGAATATAAATTTGAACATACAACAACATTAATTTTTGTAAAAGATTTTATCATCCATTTTTGTTATACAAGACTCGAGAGATCCATAATCGCGTACAGAGGATATTTGATTTAATAAAAGAAACAAGTATCTTAGTATTTCCTTTCTTTAATTTGTTGTTTTTCTCTCTATATGCTCCTCCAAATTCTTAAATAGTTTGATATACTACTTCAAGATATATTTATTCTAAAATGAGAGACACACATGACATAATTTAGTATGGGTGGCCCATTTTCTCCTTACATACATGAAAATGTATGGGTGTATCATTTGATTGAAACTGCGATACATGCACGTAGTCTTCATTTGTTTTGCCATACATACACGTAGGGATGTCAATGGATACCCATGGATACGGATAGTATGATATCTGTCCCAACTCTGTTGGATAAATATGGTACCCGTGTCCGTCCCGTACCCTCGTGGGTACCCACTATGTGGATACCCGTAAGTATTGAGGTATCCGTGGGTATTCATGGGTACCCATGGATTTTTGATTTTATTTATTTTTTGGTACAAATAATAACATTTTTTTAATTACCAAAAAACTTCAACTTTTAAACATCCATACATAATCTATTCATAATTTTATAAATCATACATAATCAATAGAAAATTCATGATTCTTACATAATTCATATAATATGTTTTATGATGTGAATGAAGTAGAAACAATGAACTTAATAAGATTAGTATTCGTGGGTATGGGTACAATCAAATCTGTGTCTGTATCCATATAATAATGGGTAGTCAAATACCCGTTTATTATACCCGTTGTTACTCGTTTAGCTACCTGCCCCGTGCCCATGACGGATTTTACCCACGGATACCCGTGGGCATGAATATTTTTGCGACCCCTACATACACGTACTGGTGTGTTAGTGAGTTGAATTCTGAAGGGTTATGGAGGAGAAAACTTTCGAGCTAAATTTATATTTTAATACAGGAGCATATAGTTAAGGGTTAAATATGTTTTCGGTCCCTATAAATATGTCAACTTTTTGTTTTAGTCCCTCTAAAAAATTTCTTCAACTTTTAGTCCTTCAAAAATTTTCCAACTTCACTTTTGGTCCTTCCCTTAATGTAAACTCATATTTATAATTCATATTTGTTATTGAAATTTTGCAGAAAAATTCATAATATTATAAGAATCTCCCCCAAAAAAAAATTAGAATTTTTTAACAAAACATGAATTTAATATGAACTTTTATATTTTTTATGGTTAAAAATTCATATTTAATTTGTGTTTGTTTAAAAAAAATTATTTTTTTTAGAATTTTTTTTTACAATATTCTACACATTTTTGCACAATTTCATTAAAAAAAAAATACTAAAATTAACTTAAAAATAGGGACCAAAAGTAGTGATTGAAAATTTTATACGGACCTAAAAGTTGAAGGAAAATTTTAGAGGGACTAAAATGAAAATTTGGTATATTTATAAGGACCAAAAACATATTTAACCCTATAGTTAATATCATATTATTCCTTTAATTTTTTTTAGGGTTCCTTCATTTTTTAGGGTTCCTTTATTATGCTTGGTCCGCTCTCTAGATTCCCGTGATTTCATGTGTTTCTCACGCTTATTTCAATTCATTGCATTTTCTCTATTTGACTATTTCTATGCTAATGCATATTTTTGTAGTCTTTGACTTCTTGTATTTTACTTATCTTCTCTAATTAAGAGTTATTTTTGACTGAAAACATATTGTGCTGAAACCCATCTTTGAAAACTGTATTTGGCTCGGTAGCCCGTGACATATTGTCCTTTTGAAAAGATTTTGTCTTGTTGCAAGATCTTTGTAGTTATTGTTTCCTTTTAAAGGTTGTTAACCATATTTTAGTATCTCTCAAAAATGGTATATGTTAACAATATTACAATATAGATTTATAGAGAATAATAATGAAGATAAAGAACACAATGATAAATAGTGATGATGAAATAATTTGAGAAGGATCAAACCAATCTCAAGACACCATGATAACAATATTAATTTATACTTGTTCAAAAAACAATATTAATTTATAAATTAGAAAAGAGATTAGAATGAACATGATGAGGCTAAAGTTCTAATAGAATATTGCAAAGTCTTGAATAATAACTTGATATAAAAGACTTAATATTTTTTTTTATGGTAGCTGAGGTTTGAACCCTAAACCTTGCATATATCATACATTATCTCTACCAACTGAGCTAAGCTCACGAGGATAAATATTAATCTCTATTTATATATAGACTCAATTATAAATAGAAAAAACATAATGATAATAAGTAGTATAAATATAACCTTAAGAGATATACTCAAATATAATATCAAAATATTAATCCTCTAAAAAAATGACGATATTAAATATATTTTCTAATATTCTAATGCTATGGCCTATGGTCAAGGTTTGACAAAGTATACCAAGTAGAATTTCATGTTATCATTAATGGTTGGTTATAGTGGAGAAATATTTCAACGTGAAGAGGTTACATTTAACTACCAAGATGTGAAGTGATTAAGTGAACCTATATAAACTGTGTGGTTTTCTTTTCTTTCTCTCCTTATCTTTTTCGTCTGATTATTTTATTTTCAACTTATTATATTGAAAAAGACATTTCTTAGCCAAAGAAGAATGATTTTTCTTTTTGTCAAAAAGGTGGCTGCTGTAAAAAGTATTTTAACTAAAACACAATTCAACATTTCATTTCTTGTGTTTTGTGCACCTTCATATATAATTTCTATACATTTTAGTCATTATTATAAACAAAAATCAAAATTTTAGATTTATTCATATGTGGTTTATAATAAATATCACATACTTCTATAATTTTTTTAATAAAAAAAAATTCAAGTAAAAATGATTAAAAGACTCCGTTGTGTTGTTGTCAACATAGTAAAAATACCCCTTAAAAAAACATAGTAAAAATACAAAAACTACATGTCAGTTTTTTTTGGTAAATAGTCCATTGGTTAGAAATTCATCTTTTTTAAGGTGGATAAGTAAGGTGTTTGAGTTTGAGCTCTATCTCCTAAATATAATATATGATGTCTCACTGAGCTAAACTTACGGTAACAAACTATATGTCAATTTGATTATAAGATAATTGTATAAAAAAGGAAAACAAATGAATCTAATTGGTGTGAGAAATGGGGTACATTATGCATTATGGTGCACTAACATGAAAGTAAGTTCTCACCTGTGGTGCTGTCAACATTAGTGGGATTTAGAAGATCTAGTGACCTGCTCACATGAAAGTGATTGAAATAAAAGACTACTAAATAAAAAAGACATAGCTGAAACATAGTTCATACTAAATATGTGAATATACCATAATGAATTTTGATGGTGCCTGTGTAATGTTGACTTCGTAGCCAACATTATTTATGTACATTCCTTATTAATAAAACTATTTAAAAATTTGTAACAAAAAAAATACTATTAAAAAATTATATAAAATATGAAATGAATTGGGACTAGTGTTTTTATGGGTACGAGGATGTGCTAGCTAGTGGAGTGTAGGCCCAAAGTGGCAAATTCTCAATTTCTCATCATGCAATATTTTTTTTTGGTCAATGCTATAATAGTGAAAGTTTGTTTATTCTTAGCCACAAAAAAAAATATAAAACTCCACTAATTAAGCTTAATAACAGGAAGAGTTTATGATGTTGCCTTGCTACATCTGGCAGGGTAGCTAAGGAAAAGTATCATATTATAGATCACAATTAAATGTCTTGTATATATATAATATAAGGTCATTTTCATATGATTATAATTTTTTTTTCTTTCCTACCTTCACGTTAATTCTAATTTGTCTTTAAATTATACTTAACATCTGTCCTCGTGAGATTAACTCAGATGGTACGAACAATACATAATATATGTGAGGTTTGGAGGTCGAATCCGGACACCACAAAAATAAAAATACTTAACATCTTGAGTTTAAAATGATGGTTTATCCTATGGTGAAAAACTTGGGAAAACCAAAATAAAAATACTCTCAAAAACACAATTATGAAACTCATTTTAACGTCAGCCTAAAGCTCTCATATTCAGAGTAAAAAAACATCACTACATTGACAAAGTGTTAGTGTTGCCAACGGTTAAAGCTTCAAAGATAACTTTTCGTCTTTGTCTTTCAGCAACCGACGTTAAATAGCGTCGGTGTCAGCAACCAACATTAAATAGCATCTGTTGAACTGAGTTTGAATCATGTCAATGACATCCAACATTAATATTTACGTCGGTTCATCCCATAGTATCTAGTTTGATTTTCTTGAATTGATATTTTAGCGTCTCCATTTAGCGTATGTTGGTTCGCGCTAAAGTTAGTTAAAGTCATAACAAATTGAACGGCAGTATAAATAAAATTTTCACATTATATACTAATATAAAGGATTATGAAGCCATCAAATCAAACAAACTAACTGTATTAATTGTATCCTTACAACAAAGCAATATTTGAAATGATACTTGAAAACTAAATTTGGCGTGCCTGATTGCATTTGGTAAATTATTGCTCTTCAAAAAGTTTCATTACTTCCACTAAGATTCAACGATACAAATCAATAAACGCATCAGAAAAGGAAATTCAAAAAGTGAATTTTTTTTATTTAACAAATGAATGAAGAACTTGTAGGAGTCCTTTCCATTCAACATAATCAACTTTAATACTGCACTAATATAAATTCTCAAGTTCAATACATAAATTTGATTGCTCTTTCTTAAGGTTGGCATCATCTTTGGATTGAATGTGATTTTATGGCTATTGTCTAATATTTCTCTTATCCTAGTGCTTTGGAAATTAAGGAACAATGTCTTTCTTTCATTTTCGTTGATGCTGAAAAACCAATCACGATGTCGAGCCTTACATTTATGCTTGCAAAAACATTTTTGAAACAAAAGAATCCTCGAGTGAAAGATATATGGAACGTTACCAAAAGAATCCCGATGTGTGGATCAATTTTAACAATGAGTTATGATGGTACAATATTTTAGGTATGTATGATTATGAATGCGTTATTTCTTGTAATTATGTGCTAGTCAATATGTAGAAGAAGGTTATCTACTTGATTGTCATGTGTACTACACTGTTGAATAAGTTAAGAGAGTGGTTATCGATGTACTTTATGTGAACGTTTTAATTGTGTGAATGGAGTAAATGATTACTATAAAGTTATTTATGTTGAAGTGTATGCTATATAATATCTATAGGTATACTCATAAGTATGAAAATTGTAGTAAGCGATAATATTAGAATTTATTCTTGTAAGGTGAGTTCTCCATCTGTATACGATAGGACGGGTAAGCGAAGATAAGAAGGATACTATTTACGGAGTTAATCTATCTCAAATCTTTTCAAACGACCATTTAAAAAATGTAGTATATATGACATCATGTGTTTAGTTTAAGTCATTCGGTTACTCACATTTAGTGATTTTAACAAGAAGGTTAAGGTTAAAAGTATATAAGTTATTGTGTTTTTGAGATTTAATGATTAACTTTTGGGAAGATTTTTTATGTTTTTTTTTGTTGGTCGGGGTTTGAACCCCGGACCTTGTATATATCATGCATTTTTCATACCAACTGAGTTAAGCTTACGATGACCTATGTTTATTACACTAGTATGACTAGATACATTTTAAATTATTTTTATTAAATTTTATGTTACTAGTTTACTCACTATGTTTTTTTGTCTGTTATGTTTCCATGTATAGAAACGCAAATTTGAGGATTGAGGGGTATATGTACCTCATCAACCGTCAATAGTTTGGTCAGAGCCGGATCACGTCGAGAGTCTAGAGTTTTAGGACTTTGATGTCATATGTTATTGTACAAATTGTTTTTTATAAGTTGTGAACTTTCGATAAAGTCTTTTAAAGAGATTCAAAATTCATATTGAGAAAATATTCCATTCAAATTTTTAATCAAAATTTAGGTGTTACAATTCTTCCTTGTGAGTCGCCGCCCCATTTTGCAACTCTAGTGTCTTCTCCATCATATACCAAAGAGATATGATTTAGGGTCAATTTATTAATCTGAAACCATCTATCTAAATCTTTTTTTTACTTCTTTTTATTTAAATAATATATTCATTTTTTTTTTCCGTCATTTCATTGTCATAGTGCGACATTATTTTATTCATCGTTTTTGTGCGACGTAGTTTTATTTTTCCGTCTTATTACTATGTTTGTTTTTCTTAAATTGTTAGACCAACTTCGAACCGCAAAATTCAATCAACGGCTTTGGTATCATCAACAAATCCAAAGACACGAGTGTTGCATGCATTTGAATTTAGTCATATTTGCAGGTTTATGTATTTTGTCGTTTTATGATATTAATATGAATGTTATGAGTTTGTTTGCAAATTCATCATTTTTACTTTAAGAGAGTTTGGTATTGATGTACTATATCAATCAAATGAATGAACAGAGGAATATGCATATGGTTTATTAATATTTTTTTAAGGCAAATAGGATGCACCGTAAATAAATTAAAACAAAAAATAAAAGAGAACGGGGGGATGATAAACATGACCGAACCCCGCTCCTCCTCCTTGTTAAACCTTAGCTTCATTACTTTATTCTTCATGATCTACTAAAGAAGGGTGAGTTATGATTAATTTTGGATTGAAGTCACTCCTCCAAATTGTTTTTTTCTCTTTTAATTAAGTAAGTGTTTTTTTTTTATATTTTCGGTCTTTTGGCATACATTTTTTTGTGTGATTTAATTGTTGTTTTTTTATTTCTCATATTTGTGCGATGTGTTTTTGTTTTCTCGTCTTAGTGCAAGGTTTAATTGATTCTGGTTGAAAGATTATTTTTGATCAAATGCATATGCAATCAATGACTTTGGTGTCCTTATTATTGCAGGTTCTGAGACTTGGGTAATATAGAAACTTGAATTTAATCATATTTGTAGGCATATGTACATTTTTTCGTTTTATGTAATTAACATGGATTATGTGAGTTTGTTCGCATATTCATTTTTTTTTGTTATTAACAACTTTAAATTTGTATAATATCGATAATG
>Ga0228711_1012808_pt1 | contig 10120 bp, 3 predicted proteins | sample MedpolnodulmetaG_2_FD_177996 | JGI IMG/M metagenome (GOLD analysis project Ga0228711, IMG submission 177996) | Root nodule microbial communities from Medicago polymorpha collected in Santa Monica, California, United States - brown nodules | ecosystem: Host-associated > Plants > Roots > Nodule...
TCCCTGACGTTAAATAATTCTGTTAAGTATGTCACATGGACTAAAGTGAAAGTAGAAAATGGTCACTTTAGTCCCTGAACCAAAAATCAATATCCCCAATTTGAATCTCAAATCCCTAAATGTCATCTCTAAATCCCTAAAGAAAATATACCCTAATATGTGACTTTTTTCTCTTGTCAAAAAAAAAATGTGACTTTTTTCTAAATATTGTAGACTTTTTTTCTTTAGATATATTGAATATTGTATGTTCTATAAATTGTATTGAAAGTTTTATGTATTTTTTATGCTTAACAGTAAAACTTTGTCCACAACATTAAACAACAAATTGAGTAAAAAAAAAAATTACGTTGATATTATTAATCTTTATTTTTTAATTTTAAATAAAAAAACGCTATATTTTGGCAAAAAAAAAAGTTATATTAATATTGTCAAATAAGATAATAAATTATGGATTTGAGATTTTCAATTCAAGGGATTTAGGGATGATATTTAAGGATTTGAGATTTAGGGATTTAGAGATTTTAGATTCAAGTTGAGGATATTAATTTTTGGTTCAGGGACTAAAGTGACAATTTTCTACTTTTACTTTAGTCCTTGTGACACATTTAACAGAATTATTTAACGTCAGGGACTGAAGTGATAACGGAAGTGCAGAGTCAGGGACTTCTTTGTATTTAATTCGGAGTCAGAGACCTATGTGACAGCGAGGTGCAGAATCAAGGACTAAAGTGACTATTTGCTCTAAATTATATGGACCTCAAATCAGAAAGCAAATTTTGAAAAGAAAACTTTACTTCGGATGAAGTTTTATTTTCTGGGTGACTAAGTTTTGATTTGGAATATCATGTTGCTTGCTTCTGTGAATTATAGATTTTCAATTTTTTTACATCGGAATTCAGTTTTTCAACAACATTTCATTGGTTAATTGAAAATTTTCGACCAATGATAAGTCGACAACACATGGGCTAGCCACTAACTTTTGAAACTGTCATATAGTAGTTTTTAAAAATAAAGCAGTCTTTTGTTTGTACTATGTTATCTAAGAAGAAATATGAACATCCAACTTTCTCAATCAAATGTCCACGAATTGCAGGTTTTTGTTATGGTTAAAGCTTTTAATCAGTTACTTAATTGGCACATATGAGACATTGCTTGCAAGAGGAATACTAGCGACACTCACTTTCGAACACTCTCTCTAACACTCACTCTTTTATTGGTTTAAATCATTGTGAATGTACACTTTGGAAATAGAACCCACACAAAGTGGTGGGACATGCATGAATTTCATCCAATAAAAGAGTGAGTGTTAGAGAGAGTTCAAAAGAGAGTGTTGTTAGCATTCCTCTCTTGCTTGTAATCTTATGGGACTGGTCCCAACCAAACAATACTATTGGTAAAGGTATGTGTTGTTTACAATGCATTGTGGTATAAATGGTTTTAATATCAAATAAAATATTTAGTATGGAGTTTTTTTTTATTATGTCTGGAAATAGTTAGGTAATAATATGTGACATATATGTTTCTTCTTTATATAATAGGGTGCACCATAAGAAATGCTCAGTGGTTATATTGGTAGAAATAAATTCTTAACATTTAATATATGTACCAATAATCTGAGGTGCACCATCGTTATATATATATATAGTCTCCATAATGTGAAACCTTATGAGGCTGAAAAACATTTATCTCTAAAAATATTATTGAATCAACAATCATGAATAATGGAGGATACAATAGTGAAATCCCGAGTACTATTTTTTAGAATATATGGATAGTTTTAATATTTTAAATGTAAAATATTTGTATATTTCAAAATTTATATTGCTGATGATAAATTGAAATTTATATTTCAAAATTTATATTTTAGAAGTCTCCATTGAAATTTATATTTTGAAATTATTAGTCCTTGTAACAATTTAATTTTTTTCTAATTTACTAACATAATTCTTTCAAATATAACTAGTATTTAGTTCAATGTTCCAAGGATTGCAACATTAATTTTTCAATTATGGTTTTTCAACATTCATGTTGTTGTCAACCGTGTACAGAAAGTTGGCAGTAAAAGCTATTTGTTTAAATAAGAACGTTGAAGGAAAGATCTGTATGCATTTTATTTTGAGATCGGATTAATTGGAGAGACCATGACTCTCAAATTTCTTGGGTAGGATGTGTCTATCTTAATTTTCCAAGTGCTTTCAACTCTTAGGTAACATGATATGTGATGCTGGTAAACAATAGACTTTTAATGATAACATTTCTCAACCCTTATTAATCTCTTCAACATAAATTGGTATGAAGTATGGTTATATTTTAGAAATACTAATATCATTTTTCATAGTCTTTTAGATATGTGAATTGAAGAAACATGAATTTTTAAAAGTAAGTATTGTTGAAATATAAATTTAAAATTATGAATGGACATCAAACCAAAGTGGATTCAATTGTAAATTTAGTTTGATTATAAAGATATCTGTGTGCTCGAATTTTGAAGGAGTTGGAAGATATGCAAGGAACAGATTTTGAAGGAGCTTGGATTTTGACAGCATGCCGATGTTCTGTCTGTGAGTGTTTTTTGCCATGATTCAGGTCTCGTTCGGGGGAGGTGTGTTGGAGGTCCCTTTTTGGCAGTAGGTTTTTAGCGGTTAGGGCTTTGGATTTGTCTTATATTAAATTTAATTATAGTTCACCTTCAAGCCTTTCTAAGCTTCATAATTTAACTATGCTTTTATTGATTTCTAATAATATCTCAGGCTCTATTCCTCATGATGTTGGTAAATGTAGTTCTTTAATTCGACTCCATCTTTATTCTTCATGAGATTGGTTACCCATATCAAGGTTAGTTTCAGATATGACATCTTTTTTCTTATTCTCATTTTCTATATGAATTCAAATTTTTATAGTGCTACAAATCCTTTCTAAAAATAATATTTTTTTTTAATCATGAATCAGCTCATATCAATGTTACAATATTTTTTATTCCACTTTGGATTCATATATGCTTTTTCAATAATCAAAGTAGCATCATTTTGCTCTTCACCCACATAACGAGAAAAGGTGTGTTGACTTTCTCTCAATTTTTCTGTATTTGACAGACATAAGTTAATTGTTTGTTTGATGGTTATCTGAATAAAGTTAGCTATAGTCTATTGAAAATGCAGTTGTGGTATTATAATTGAAAAATAAAACCGCGTTAGTGTTAGAATATTTTACTTTTATTATTGAAAAATACAATCGCATTATTAGTTTTTCTCGTGCGCTAACTTTACGACAATTTCATGCATAAATTTCTGCAATTTGATTATGTGAGTTATAAAGAAATTGTTGAAAAGAGTACCTAATTGTTGTAAACAAGTAAAAAAAATCATAAGAAAATGAAAAAATAACTTTAATTTTGGTTTGTTTATGATTGCATTATAGACTATATTAATTATAATTGCATAATATGCTGATCTTGAATGCTATTATTACTATTATTATACACATCTTGTTTATATTCCCACAATTGGATTATCTTACTCAACATTTATTTCCCTGAGTATAACCACTAAGTTGAGTAGATTCTAATGAACCTAGAATGGAGTGGTTAAACTATAGGGCTCATGTATTTGTGTGACACCTACTATTAAAGGGGAACTTTGTTTTCATGGTGACTTCAACAAATTGTATCGTTACTAGTTGCTTTCATTTGTGTGATAGTTTCTTGTGTAGCAGGATGGTTTTGTTGAGTTCAATGCCTAGTAATATCTTGGAGTTTTTATATTCATATCGGTGTTTTTTAATTTCTTTATCTAGTCTAGCACACAATTCAAAGATTTCCTTAACCCTTCATATAAGATGGGGAGAGTGACACTTGTGATGCTAAGCCTAGTTGATATCATTAAAAAATTATGGGTTAATTAAGTTTTTAGTCCTTATAAATATTTCCAATTTTGTTTTTAGTCCCTATAAAATAAAATCACATTTTTCAGTTCCTGTGACATTTTCCTTAAGCATTTTAGGGACCAAAAATGTTAAATTTTTGACAGGGATTAAAAATGCTGATGGAAAAATTTTACAAGGACTAAAAATGTTGATGGAAAATTTTATAGGGACTAAAAATTGTGATTTTATTTTGTAGGGACTAAAAACAAAATTCTGAATATTTATAGGAACCATTTACTTAATTAACTCAAAAATTATTAATAAAAAAATTGTTTAAATTCAGATAGTTTAAATTTTCCAATTGCTTATGAAAAATGTGATTGTATCATGAACACTTACTTTCTTATCTTTCAAACTGGACTGAATTTGGTAAACAAAAGCACTGATTTAAGGAAATATAGAATGTGAATATAATGGTTCGTATTTTTTTCTTCTTCTTCTGACATTGCAGGAAACCAATGTTCTGATGTGGTGAGAATTTAGCTAAGGTACTTGAATAACACTTGAAAAACATTCTGAAAATTTAAACGCTACAAGGGTGAAGATATGTAATACTCTTAATTGTAGGTGTTATACTTATATATATGTGACTCTGCATTTTAGTGTAAACTCTTACCTAGTGTAGAGGTTGGGTACCTATTTTGATCACACTACTCTATAATTTAATTTGGCGTGACATTACATGTAGCTCTATATTTATGTTTTAATTATTACTCTTATATTTTGGTATTGGTTGTCTTTTGAATTCTAGTTGACCCACGAAACAGAATTTTATGGTGTGTAGCTTTAAAATGTGCAATCATGCTTTATAAAATTTTATACTTCTTAAGTCGGGTTGATTTGTCGAAAGAATTTTTTATATGCCGTCTTCTTAAGTCGGTTGAGAGACATCCGACATAAAAAGATTTTGTCAAGTCGGTTCAAAAATCATCTTAACAGGCAGGAACTTCCTACTACGGCTGCTATTAAGGCGCACGCGCGCCCGACTTAAAAGGCCCTTTTAAACCGACTTAAAAAATGATGCCTTAAGACGGTTGCTAAATCCGACTTATAAAGCAAAAACTTCTTACGACGGGAGCTATTAGGTCGAACGCGTGCCCGACTTAAAAAGCCTTTAACCGACTTAAAAAGGGATTTTTTGGACTAGTGTATGCTTTTATTTTTGTTGTTCGATTTATTTGTGCAGGGTGTGTGTGATAGATGTAGAAAGCATACAATGAAGTGGTGAAAAACATGATTTTAGAGAACACGGGTTAAATTTGTTTTATAGAAAGTTAATTGATCTTATGTTTGTTTTATAGAAAGTTAATTGATCTTATGTTTGATGTTATTTGTAAGGGTTTTTTTCCGCAATTTATTAAGTATCAAGCACTAGAGAGATATTATGAAGAAATTGTGAATAAGAATATGAGTGTACTCATGTTGAGCAGTAAATGTAAAATGAGAACATTGTTGTAGATGTATATACTTATCATTGTCTTCTTATGGTAATGTATATCCTGGTGGTAATGGACTAATGAATGTTGAAGTATTTTCAATTTGGGTGAAGAGACTTTTTTTGGTAAAAGCTTCTTAGTTAGACAATGAATGTTGTTTTGAAAATTCAAATTTAGGTGGAGGCCACTTTTCAGTACTTTGCCATCGTAGTTAAGGATTGGCTATGCGTTCTTTTCAATGATGCACGTTATATTCTCCAAGTCAGCCCCATCTTTATGGTTCTTTGATCTCTATTTAAGATTTAATTAGGTTTGTTGTTTCTCAAATAAGGACTAAAAACGTGTGATTTTATTTTGTTGTCACTAAATATAAATTTTCGATATTTATAGCCATTATTTTCTTTGTTATCTCTATAATTATTATTGGTTTGATATTTACTTAATTTTTCAGTGTTGTCGAAAAACTAATAAGCCTACTAAATCACGAGTTTGGTGTATTTGGTAAATAAAATACATTCAATTTTTTTTTAAGGATATATTTCCTCTTTATCCAACGGTGATAAATAAAATACATGACATGAATTTCAATGAGTTCCTTAAAAAAGATGAATTTCGATGTGTTGACAACTTCTTCTATTTAGACAAAAAAACGTTGTTAGGTATAAACATTAGTATAAATGTTATTTGTGACATGGATAGACCATGTCTTGGTACGGAGTAATGGACTTCAACCTTTTGAGCTATCGACAAGATATCATTATTTGTATCGTGTATGCGTTGAACATTGAGGTACAATTGTCTTTTGTGATACACATGTGATCCAAACATTGATGTACCATTGTCCGTTGTGGCACTTTTGTAAGGTTCTAAAGTTGACAACAAACACGAGGCTGCAATTTTCAAATGACACTGCAAATAACAAATCTCTCACAGCTTTTGCTAAATGATTTTTGTGTTCAACATTCTGATTATCATGTAGCTAATATTGTTTCTTTTACTCATCATTCGATGGTTGATAATATGCAGTATCCTAGTTTCATTCAAGATAGATCTATATTGACACCAACCTTGGATTTGGTTGAAAAGGTCAATGATTATGTCATGTGTTTCATTCCGGGGGGAAGACAAAGAGTATTTTAGCTGCGACACAATTTGCAAGGTTGATGATGATGTTGGTATTGATCGTAGATGAATAACTACTAGTTTTTGAATGGTATTAAATGATCTAGGATTCCAAATCATCGATTGCACTTACATTGTGTGTATAAATACCATATATAGCTCTAGAACATGAAATCAATCCTTACTTAAAACATGAAATCAATCATATAGAGCGGTGAATCAAAGTATGTGGGTTCTTTAAGTTTAATACTTGATTCAGTTGTGAGTTTGAGTTAAAAAAAGTATCCAATTGTAAGTATGTTGCCTCCAACTAATGAGAGACAGGTTTTGTGATGTCGATTAATAAAAGTCAAGGACACACTTTGTCAAACATTGAACTTTTTTTGCCTAGACATTTGTTTTCTCATGATCAGTACATTGTTGTATCTAGGGTAACCACCAGACAAGGGTTAAAGATTTTGATGCTGATGACAGTGGTGAACGTTCGTCGTCGACGCTCAATGTTGTCTCTATTAGTAACTATATTTTGGGATATGCTTTTGCAAATGTAGTATGTAATGAAATATTTTTCTTTTTTGTCTTTCTTTGTTGTTTGTGTATATGCTCCGACAATAATCACTTTGTTTAATTAACTATTGCATACTCTAATAATTTTATCTTCATATTTTGTTGTAGGTGGAGTTTAACATGGGAAAGTTTTTTTGACCCTTAGATTAAGTAAGGAACATATCTTTATCATAAACTCTTCTCTACCATATTTTTTTGTCCCACCTTCATCGCTCACCCACCAGCTTTTGCAAGATCACACCAATCATGGCTACCATTCCAACAACTTCAATCTTCACAAACTTCTCCCTGTATTTTTTCATCTCTCTTTCTATATTTGTTACTTTAATTTTGAGTGCCAAATGGGTCATTAATTTTTATGTAAATTGAACATTGGTTTTTGTTTGTATTTATGCATCTTAAATTACAATTTGCAATTACAGGTTCTTTACCAAATCGTACACTGTATAACTACATATATTTGCTTGAGTTGAATCATCAAGAACACTCCTTCTCCTTCTCCCTCATCAAGAAGCATCAGATCTGGTTATGAATAATTGTTTTTTATGCTTTTTTTTCTTCTTTCTAATTGGATTATTTTGAATCATTTTAAATTGGTTCTCAATACCTAAATCCCATTTACAAAAGACAAAAATAAAAACTAAGATCATCGTTGAAATTTGAGATGGATAAAGGGAAAATGTGTTTTGAAACGGGAGAGTAAGTGAACATCTGAAGAGAGGATGGCGAGGCCAAAGAAATTGGAGGTGTTTCTTTAATTACATGAAGATTGTTTTTGGATTGTTCCTTGATTTTGATTTTCTGAGTTTTTTAAGAACAACTTGATGAAGATTGATATGGATTGTAGTCTCTTGATGGTGGTGAATTGCAGATTTGCATTCTCATGAAGTTGAAGATGATGAGGGAAAAATATATAATGTGGACAGACCATAATAACATCTATACTCCTCTTTAATCTAATGGTACAAAAAAAACTTTTCTATGGTGGAAAAGGATTTACCTTTCCCATGTTAAACTCCACCTTTGTTGTATCCATGTTAGTTATTTCAACCCGTGCACGGGAACAACACACTAGTAAACAATACAAGATAATAATGTACTTTGATATTTTTGATACTTTGTACCATGAACAAAAAGTACAAAAGTTGTATGTTTTGTCAAGTACATGATCAACTTTTAGAGCAATTCCTGTGTGATTACAACCATAAATATATTTTGTTTCGACACATGGAAATAAGTAAAATGAGAAGAAAAAAAAATCAATTTTTGTTATTATTATTGAAAATATTGGTTAATATGTATTGTTGTGTGTGCGCGTCTAAATGTACTCGCTCCGGTCACTATTGTAAGCAAAAAAACTACTTTTTAAATTCATTGAATAAATGATGTATGTAGTCTATATTAATGACCACATACATCACTCATTTAATGAATTTAAAAAGTAGTTTTTTTGTTTATAATAAGGGTTAATAGGTCTTTAATACAGGTCATTTTTGGTTTTTCCCCTGTAATTTTTTTATTTTGATTTACCCCCTGTAAAAAAAAATTGTTTTGATTTACCCCCTAATAGGCCAAACAAAAACGAAAATTTCTTGAATAAATAAAATAGGGTTAATAGGTATTTACCCCCCGTAAAAAAAAATTGTTTTGATTTACCCCCTAATAGGCCAAACCCTTATAATAATAACCAGAGGGAGTATGAATTTGTGTTTGTGACTATTTAAGAATTTCTCCAACTTTTAAATCAAACAAATACAAAAAAAGTAGTTGAGTCCCGTGTTTTTTAACAAATCAAAGAGACTTAAATAGTATAATTTAGATAAATAAATACAACTGATATGTATCCATCATCAAATCATTTGATGTAATGTCATATTTTTATATTAATTTACTTTAAAATAAATTCAAATATGAAACCAAATTTTATTCACGAAATATCGGGTGGGACTTCAGTGACTTTGTGTTGGGTAACTTTGGTGACTTTAGTGTATTTTAGAGGAAAGAGAGTGATGATGGAATGATTAAAATAAATTATTGTGATGAGAGAGAATTATTGGTTAGGAGAGAGATAGAGACAAAGACACCGAAAAGCACCGAAGCCAAAGGCACCCAAGTGCTCCCCGAAATATCCATGTCCATCAAATTCCACCGTATTTAAGAATTTCTTCAAAAAAAAAAAGAATTTATCCGAATAAAAATAAAAAACTCAATTCCTCAAAAGAGAATTGTATCGTTTTGTCATTTGATTTCACCGCCCGTACACTGTTATGCTGTCGTGTTATCTTCTTCTTATTCTCTCTCCCATCGGATACCCGACCCGACCCGAATTCTTCTTCATCAGAACAGATCGAGCACATTAACCGCACTCATAAATTCTCATCCTTCTCTTAAGTCCGTATCTCACTTTCCAATCTCGCTACTATTCAGGTATTCGTGTTTTTTCAAATTTCAATTTTTTTTTTTTCATCTTCGTAGCAACGGTTATTTTTTATTTCGAATATTCATCATCATAATTTGTTTCTGATTATCAACATTTCGATTCTGTTGTTTGATTTTAACTTTCTCTGTTATTATCCTTATGATTATGATTTTTTTTTTTGGTATATTTTAATAAAAATCTAATTTTTATCTTGATTGATTCTGCTTCGCTTTCAAATTTTTCATTAATTTATTTGAATTTGAATTTGAATTTTTTAATTTAGTTTTATGATTTTGTGATAAGGTTATGCCCTGTCAAATCATGTTGCTTCAGTGAAGCAATTTTGTTTTTTCAGTTTTAGTGTTTATTTTTATTGATGATTTTGTGATAAGGTGGAAAATTATCCCATCCTTTTTGATTATTGTAATAATCATTCAGTGATTATTGAAGTAATCCTTTATGGGATTTCATTTTTCTTGATGAAAAAATTGATTTTGAATTTATCCTTGAACTAGTTTATTTTCATAAGCTTATTTTTGCATATTAAATTTGATCTGCAACTCTGCAATCTGTTATCTGCCACTCAAGCCATCGTGTGTAGTGTTGCGGCTCTCAAAAGGTTTTTTTTTTTTTTATTTTTTTTTTTTAGGTTTTG
>Ga0228711_1012814_pt1 | contig 10118 bp, 10 predicted proteins | sample MedpolnodulmetaG_2_FD_177996 | JGI IMG/M metagenome (GOLD analysis project Ga0228711, IMG submission 177996) | Root nodule microbial communities from Medicago polymorpha collected in Santa Monica, California, United States - brown nodules | ecosystem: Host-associated > Plants > Roots > Nodule...
ATTGAGTGAAGTTAACACTGTTTGTTGGTATGATCCTTGTGGAAAATTGCAAAGTTTAGAATAAAATTCAAGTGGAGTGCAAAAGAGGAAATAAGAGTTGATAAATTGTGTTTTGTCTTATATAACTTTCGTGTCTTATATAATAACTGTTGTTGAACACCGCAATTTCCACAACACGCCATTCTGAAGTTATCTCCCTAACGAATCCGGATTATATCTACTTGATTGTGTAATTGAGCACCCTGTAGCTATCTTCCTAACAAGTTCGGTACTTATCTACCATATGTTGTATAAAGGGCAAATTTGGTATTTTAGGGGGCCTTTGGAGATTTTAGGGGGGCTTAAAAAGCAATCACCCAATTCTTTCTTCAAGAGGTTCTTTTGCATTAAGTTTAATATCTTTTGGCTTTTCACTTTTCAGGTAGCAGCTAGGGTTAGGGACGAATGGTTTGTTGTAGAAGTGATTGATTTTGATAAGAAATTAATGGAGTAAGTATAGATTCTGTATATAAATTTTCAGTTATTTAGTTCAAGTTATAAATAAAATCTGTTCACATTAATTTGGGAACTTTGGGTAAGGTTTGTACATAATGTAATAGAGTAATGTGTAATATCTTATACAATGAAAGGTGCAGAGGTGTAAGAACAACAGAAAAAGTAAGGGGTAAGAGTGTAAGATCCCAAACTAGCAGCTTTTGGTGTAACTTGGTGCTAACATTAGGAAAAACCTTTACAGCACATACCAATTGATGCTTTGAAGTGATTATGTATTATAATGCAAAGTATTATATTGGTAAGTTACTTCAGTTTGAGGGTGGGGTTTAGTATGGGAAAGCAAAGTTTTTTCCCATGATGGGAAAGTGTGCTTTTTACCGCCACGTGGCAGTTGGTTCCGGTTGAGAGTGTATTATTTTAACATGTACATGATGCATTAAATATCTAACCCAAAAATCACAGAGGAGTAAAGTGGTTGTGTGGAGCTTCACCATCATTCCCTTCACCACCAATGATGTTATCGACGGGTGTGGACTCCTCATCTTTTGTGTTGTTGCTTGAACTGTCCAGATTTGATTCTATGAAGTTTGGGGAAACTTATCCGAAATCATTGACATGTCGTGGTTCTGGGTCAAAACGTTGGAGTTCGTATCATTAAGATTTAGATCTAACATGTTATATCTTCAATTAAACTGAACTCTTTTAATTTCCTTTTTCCATTTTATAATTCCTGAAATTGGTTAAATTTGTGTCAAAATAAGTTAACTTAATTTCAATGTTGATGATTCTAACAGTCATAGATGAATCACTTCACTTGTCTTGTTTTGTTTAGTTCAATTCCATGTTGTTATGAAAGCAACAAAAAAATCATAACTTTAAGAACCCAAAAGCAATGTTAGTAATAATGAGCAAGAAAGCATAAAAAACATAGCTTTATTAATCGACAATATTAACCCAATGATAACTTCAGTTTCTGCTTATGTTTTGCATCAATATTTCGCATTAGTTGGAGTTTAGTCACATGAATCAACCAACACTTGACGTTAGGTCTACATGTCTTCTCTTTGCATGCGAAAGCCACCGAAGGGAAGACTCTACCATATTTTCAATGGTAGATGTTGCCCTAACTTTCTCTTTAATACTTTCATACTTAACCGTATCATGTCTTGTGTGTCACCAAATTAGATATTTTCATTTCAATAATATAGAGATTACTTTCTTGTTGAGTGAGAGAAAAACTTTCTTGTTGAAGAGAGAAAAAATAGAGGCCCAAGATGGTGAAACTATGGCTAAAAACTACACCATCCACACTCTATAATTTGGACTTTGAAATAATGATTAATCAATATACAATCACAACACTAATTGCATAGTGGCAACGGTATCAAATCAAAATTACGGTTCATATAGTTGTGCAGCGAAATTTCCTTCCTAGAACTGAGTTATACTTTTCAATCACAAATTGCATCCGACACATTCTTTTATTTCATCCACTCTACTTGCATTTTATTTTTGAACAGTTGGGATATTGTGAAACATTGTTACTGCATTTGATTGGGTCTTGCTTATTTTTTCGGTTCTTTTTGCTGCAATGGGAAATATCATTCCATTCCCTAAGAGTAATGATCCTTCAAGTGCCCAAGATTTTCCACCTGGAAAACATGTCTTGCAGTTTATCCAGGAACTACTGCACTTTATAAAGCAACAGTTGTTCATGGCCATCGCAGGGTAATAATTCTCTATTAATTTTTCCTCGCTGTCATGAATTTGTAGTCTATTATTAATCCATGGCACATGTAAGTTCGATGACTCCAACGTGATACTAACCAATTTTTGTGTTGTGCATGTTTTGTGCGGATCTCTATCATATCACTATTCTGCAGAGGATGACAGACGAGTAAGTGTAATTTCTTTAGACTTGATCGAACCCATTTTTAGTTCTAAATATCATTCCTCACATGACATCAAATGGAAAAGTGTGGAATTCACACATTTTTTATTTTATTCTTTAGTAATTAGGGGTTAGTTGGTCGATGCTTTAAGATGATTTACCGAATCTCTATAAATTTATGGAAGGAAACACGAGCTAATTGAGGTATGGCAATCAGTCGAATTTATAGCAAAGTAAACACATTAGTCCGTAATAGTGCAAAATCTTTTGTTTAGTTCCTAACAACCAACATTGGCCATATTAGAACTTCTCAGATGCTAATGTGCCCAAAGTCTAGGGATCAATATGACTTACTTAAGAATTTTACATCTTAGGATAGAATTTTTACATTTTCAGGAACTGATGTATCCCTCGGCTTAAGAATTTTACTATCTTATGATTGCTTACTCTGTGGTTATTGGAACAGTTATGTGTTGGAGTTTGATGATGACGAAGAAGACGGGTCTCTACCTCAAAGGACAGTGCCCTTCCACAAAGTGGTTCCTCTGCCAGAAGGACATCGTCAATAAATTATACAACTAGATTGACACTAGCTTGTATTGTTGTTTGGTTGTGTAATATGCTCAATATGTGTTTATTGTTAAGCTATCAAGGACTTTGTAGTGATGCTTACTTTATGCACGTTATGAAAAATTTGCCTAAACATTTTGATAGTTTATCTAATTATTATTATTTAAGTGGAAATCTATTAATTTGTTTGTTGTAAAGTAAAATATTCCAAATGCAGCATCTACCCCTATTGTTGCTACTGATCTTGAAATAGGCTGCAAGTTCTGATACGCATGCTTTTACAGAATGTCCAAACTGGTCTTGGGGTTGAGAGCGCACAGCAGACGGAACAACCTGAGAGTCGTGGTGATATTGTCCAGCATTTTCAGCAGGTTTCTCCCATTACTAATGCCGATATCGCACAAAACACATGTCCAAACTGATATTGGGGTTGAGAGCGCACAGCACACCGAACAACCTGAGAGTCATGGTGATATTGTCCAGCATTCTCAGCAGGTTTCTCCCATTACTAATGCCGATATCGCACAGAACACATGTGCAGCCCCTTGAAATTGTTCCATCCATATCAGATAACACATTTCATTTTGCCTTACATAATGTGACCGACGTGATAGTGATGCCCAAGAATGAAGCTTCGGATAAAACTATGGCACCAGTTCCTCTGGTTGTGCAGGTTGAATGTTAGGACTTACGCCCATGAGGATAGCCCAACCCAAAAGACTAGTCCAATAGGTGGGAGAGCCTCATGACTTAAACACCACATCAAGCACTTTTATTTACCCGATGTGGGACTCCTAACATTGAAACTGTTATTGTGCCAGACACGAGTCAGCAGAGGGATGATCGATTGCATCACATAGTATGCACCACCTCTTTTCTGTTTTTACTCCGCATCGTTGTCCGACTATTAACAAGGATCTCGCTCTTATTCAGCAAGCGCTAGTAGCAACAGGCAGCAACACCTAGGCACCTTTCAGGACTTATGTTTCTAAAAGCCAAAAGAAGAAGACAAACCGTGCAGCAATTAAAACCCGGTCTCAGGGTCCTCCCACTCCCAATTCTCCATGAAGATATTTTTTTGGAAAATTCGAGAAATGGGCAATTCAGATTCTAGAATTGCTTTTAAATATTTTTGTGATACGCATCATCCTCGTTTGATGTTTGTGGCGGAGCTGATGATTAATTTTGAACAAGTTCCAAAGTTATTTTGGCGGAGTGTAAATATTTCTAAGGCTTGTTTTCATAACCGTGCACCTATGTCTCCTAACTTGTGGGCGCTTTCTTTAACATCTGAGCAGTGTATAGTGCTGATGATTGTTTATAATCAAAAACACGTCTTTGTTGCTACCATTTATGCAAGCACATCTCATATTCAACGTCGGAAACTTTGGTATGATCTTACTAACCTACAGGAATGTTTTCGTGGCCCTTGGATTTTTTGGTGATTTTAATGTTCTTGTTGGATCCCATGAGAAACGCGGTCAAAGGCTGTCTCATGTCATGATTTTCTCACTTGGACAAATGCAAATATGTTGACTCATTTGACTACTCAGAGTTTTCTTTATACTTGGTACAATGGTCGTCTAGGGTTTGAAAGTGTTGCTCAAATACTTGATTGGGCTATCTATAATGAGGAATGGTTGGATTTTTGGAAGAATATTTCTTGTTGCGCCTTAGTCGGACACTAATCCGATCACCATCCTTTGTTTATTTTACAAGATTATTTAAAGGTTAGACATGTTACTCCTTTCAAATTCTATAAATTATGGACTACTCATGATGACTATAGACGTCTGGTCATTGAGAATTGGGGTCTTCCTGTTATTGGTTCAAGCATGTGTTGTTTCCAACAGAAGCTTAAACGTCTGAAGAATGCTTTTAAAATTTGGAAGAAATCCGTGCCATTGATGAAGTGAACAGAATTCAGCTCCAAATTGACTCTGATGAGTTGCAAGATGATTTACACGCCCAAAATTTACAAGCTCGGCTTATTCTCACCACTGCGCTTAATTGTTAGGATTAGTTTTGCCGTGAGAAAGCACGCAACAATAGCTTTATTCATGGGGATAAGAACACTTCCTACTTCCATCGTGTCGCTAAGATCAAGTCGGCCTCTAAGCAAATCACGATGCTGCAAGACGGAAATGACATTCTAGTGACTCCCAAAGCTATTGAGAATCATCTCCTGGATCATTTTCGTAGTATTATTAAAGGTCGGAACGCCTGCACTACAAATTCAATGATAGCGGAGGTTAATCCTAATCTTGTAATTGAGGTGGATAATAATATGTTGACCACCATTCCACTGGCAGAAGAGGTTAAAAATGTTGTTTTTGATTTGAATCTGGATGGAGCTGCCGGGCCGGATGGGTTTGGCGTTTATTTCTACCAATTTTTCTGGACAATTGTTGCCTCGGATGTTATCCTTTCTGTCCAAGAATTTTTCCAAACTGGTATTATTCTTCCCAATCTTATTTCCAATATTAGTGTGCTCATTCCGAAGGTGAAAGGCGCGTCTTCCATGGGTGACTTTCGGCCTATTGCTTTCCCGAACTTCCACTTTAAAATTATTACTGAAATTTTGGCAGACATTTTAGCTATTGCTACCACTCGGATTATATCTGAAAATCAGCGTGGGTTTATCCGGGTTAGGCATATTTCTGATTATGTTATCATTGCTTCGGAAGTTATTAATCTTCTGGACAAGTGGCAATTTGGAGGTAATTTGGCCCTTAAAATTGATATTCGAAAAGCTTTTGACACATTGGATTAGAATTTCCTTTTGCGTGTGCTACATCAATTTGGTTTCTTCCCCTTATAGTGCAATTGGATTTCCACCATTCTTCATTCAGCTCGTCTATCAATTTTGGTTAATCAAAAGGCGGTAGGATTTTTCCCTTGCTCCAGAGGGGTTCGACAAGGCGACCCTTTGTTTCCTTTATTATTGTTTTTGGCGGAGGAGGTGGAGTCGTGCTATTTCCTTGGCGGCTTTGGCCAGTAAATTAAAATTGATGTCGTACTGCATGGGGTGTCTCTCCCGACTCATATTCTCTATGCGTATGACATCCTTCTTTTTTGGGTTAGTCAGATGTGTTAATGCTCAAAAGAAATTAGTGGTTATGTGATTAATTCATGATGTGTGTTATGACTGGATCTGCGTTCTGCTGACAAGTGGGTAATTAAATAAATAATAGTTTAAGATTTTTTTTTTTTTTAGTTGGTATTAGACCGTTTTATAAATAATAGTTTAAGATATTCAAAGGCCAAGGATAAAGTTTCAATTTTAAAATTAATTGTTTCAACCAGACATTTGAAGCAGAAATAATAGTTTAAGATATTCAAAGGCCAAGGATAAAGTTTCAATTTTAAAATTAATTGTTTCAACCAGACATTTGAAGCAGAAAGAAATTACAAGGTGAATTGCCAATAGATGTTTTGTATGTGAACATTCAAGGAATCCAAAGCACCTGTTTTTTATTTACTAGAGGAATAAATATCATATAAAAGGGTAACCCGATGCACTAAAGCTCCCGCATACGCAGGGTCTGGGAAGGGGTCCCAATATTTGATGTATTGTACGCAGCCTTACCCTGCTTTTTGCACAAGAGGCTGTTTTCAGACTTGAACCCGTGACCTTCCAGTCACATGACAACAACTTTACCAGTTGCGCCAAGGAGAGGAATAAATATCATATACGTCACTGAAAGTCTTCCGAGGAATTAGCAAACAGAAATGGTTCCAACTCTTTTTATGAGTAGAAATCGAAACACTAACACACGCTGCGCACCAACCACTAGTGCTAGACCCAACGATAAAATGGTTCTAATCTAACTCATTCTTTTAATGCCTATAACATGCTTGTAAAATTGGTGTTGCTGGGTCAGTGAAAGTGCCATTGAGTATACGATCAGCAACCCAATGGTTAGCAGCTTCAGCATAGTGAACACCATCCCAACTCACATACATTGATGGTTTTTCACAAGATGTACCATACACATCTTTCCCATTTGCTGTTCCTAAATTCCCACACCATATATGTGTATCATTCACATGATAGCCACAACAGATCTTCATTGGATCCACAAATCCTGAAAAAAAAAGTAAAATTTCACTAGCATGTGAGATAAATGTACAAAAAATGTGTAGTCACATATACCAGTGTTTCTTTTTCATTACATTCCCAGCTCAGTCTTGCTCAATCTTTAGAAACAGGTACAGGATTATGAAATAAATTTGTTGGTTTTTGTTTGTGTATATTGTTAGAAAACATCTTTCATAAAATAATACTAGTATGTCCTCGTGAGTTTAGCTCAGTTGCTACGGACATTGCATAATATATGCAGGGGCCGGGGTTCGAACCCCGGACAATCCACTTCTCCACATTTATAATGTGTGAGCTCCAGCTATTAGGCTTCTTGACCAAAAAATAAAATAATACTAGTATTAAAAGTTGTGCAGCTAATTTTTAGATAATGGTTTAAAAAAAGTCTGTGAATGTGATATGGGCTGCAACATCTAGGTTTTTGAGTGGACCGACCATCTTAGATTTTGGGTTGGGACTAACTCAATACAACAAAACCGGTTTATAGAGTGAGGGATGCTTCCTTCTTATAAATTTGTTTTCTGGCCTTATATTTGAGACTGCATCAAACACATTTGACTACATTCTTTTTTGCAATATCAAGAATCACGGTCCAACCACAAACTTTGCTTTTATATGATATAAGAACCTAGTAGATGAAGTGATTCGTGTCAAATAATGAACAAGTTACCTTCATTTTTTGTATTGCTGATTAGTCCATATTTTGCAGCATAAACATCTACATATGTAATTGCAGCCTCAGGAAGTTCTGTTCTCAGCTTGACAACTCTGTCCTTAAGCTTCTTGTTGAATTCAACAGCCATCGTATTTTGATCCTTTACGCATCCATACTGGTCAAAATAGCCAGCTGGTACATCGTGCTTGTAAAATAGGTTCACCGGCATACATCCAATGGGGCCAGTGTTGTGTATCCAAAATGATCTCCCTCCTTGTTCGTATATATTCTGCAATGAAGTTCATTGGTCAGATTTCAAAACCATTCCAGTAAGTGTTTTAAAGGATGGTCTGTGGTGCGACATCAAGATTTTCGTTGTCTCCTCTACCACACTTTGACCGCTACCGAGGCCACATAATGAACATGTTATTCACAATGAAAATGTTATTCAACGGTGAACATGTTATTCACAACTTTTCGGTGTTCAAAAGTCACAGTTAATTACAAGTACTTTAAGAAGTATTCTATTGGAACATTGGTAGAGAGTAAAGACACACAAGTGCTACTTACTTTGACTGCAGAGGCTAACTGGTTAACTATATCCGGCATTGTTTCACGAATTTGGTCAAAATTCATCTTTCTAAACCCAACAGAGAGATCATTTTGACCAATATCGAACGTGTAGAGTGCCTTAGAGAATTCCTCGGGCACAGGAAGCTTGCTTTTTTCAAGTGAATTCTTGGCTAAAATTTTCAAACAAACAAAGACCAAACACATTAAATAAAAGGAATGATTATAAGATATGAAATAAAATAAACTTTGTGGAATCATAGCAGTGTCTAATTCACCTTCTTGGTAAAGTTGCTTGGTTCTTGCTTTGAACTGGTTGAACTGCACAATTTGAATATCAAGAGAGAATGGACTTATTCCATATTGAAATATTGTCTCATTCTGCTTCCTGATGGTGGATCCACCAGTTGCGAAATTCGCCCCATGTCTATAATTGGTTCCAAGTGAATTCAGATAAGCACTTAAATATGGCAACTTTAGCTTCTCAGCTGCACAATTTGAATGCAAAGCTTAATTAAGTCCACATAGCACAAGCCAGTGATATCATGTTAAAGAAAAAACAGTTCACATAACATATGATAATATATCATATAAGTACTTACATATAGATAATATCAAATCAAATTGTTTTATATAAATTATAAGTTGTTTTCATAAACTATCTTAGAAAGATTATGCTAATATACTTGAAAATTTAGTTGCAGTTTTGGTCCCTTATTTTCACAATTTTGCGGAACTGATCTCTCTATTTTAAAATTTGACAATTCAGATCTCTTTATCAAATATTTTGTCTAAATTACGGTGATATAACGTATTTTAAATGAAATGTCATTTCATTGATGTTGATCTTTTCCATCATCAGATAATATACCATATCACTTAAAACAAATGGTATCGCCATTTTTATTTGTACTTAAAAAAATATGGAGGCCAAAATTGTCATATTTATAATAGGGCAACCAAATCATATAATGGCGAAAATATGAGGACCAAAACTGCAATTAAGCCAAACTTAAAATAGCTTATGGTCATGTTATAAGTTATCATCTCTAACAAATTACTTATGTTCATAGATAAAATCAAATAGTTCAATCCAAATGCCTCATAAGTATTTAATTTTCAGCTTAGATAGTGTCAAAAAGTTGTAAACAAAAAAACAAAAAAAAAACAGTTTACCTATAAAATCAAGAATAACACGACCATCACTGTCTCTACCAAAAGGTTTGTGGAAAAAGCCTTGACCATATGGTGAAGGAATTGGAACAAATGCAGCTGATATGCCACCAGTGTCTGAGTTTGAGTCTCCAAAGTTGTATATTGCAGGAAAAGAACAAGAGGGTGATGAGTCTTTGAGTTCAACACACTTCACACAAGATAGGAAGAAGAAGAACACAACAAACACTACACTTAACCCCATTTTCAAAGTAGGTAGTGTAGTGTTACTATCTTGAGAGAAAGACTATATAGATAAATAGAGTTAGATCCAAAACAGAAATTTATTATAAGATAGAGAAAATATATTATCCTGATTTTTGGGCAAATCTTTGTGTTATTATTATGCGGAAGATATTTTATGACTCATGTCACCCTTTTTAATTTTTTTTCTTTTTCTTTTGACAAACTTTAAGGTTTCTTTGTGTTTTGGTTTACAGTTGTAAGACTGTACCTATATGTTTCAAGGTGGTGGCATTTACCATAGAAAGAGTGAATATGATATTTTTATGGTTATTTTATGACAATTTTCTTTCTCATGTTTTTACTTTTTATTTTTATTGTTTTGGTTTCAATATTAATATCTTTTTTTTTTTTTTATTTTTTTTTTTTTTTAAAATATT
>Ga0228711_1012815_pt1 | contig 10117 bp, 5 predicted proteins | sample MedpolnodulmetaG_2_FD_177996 | JGI IMG/M metagenome (GOLD analysis project Ga0228711, IMG submission 177996) | Root nodule microbial communities from Medicago polymorpha collected in Santa Monica, California, United States - brown nodules | ecosystem: Host-associated > Plants > Roots > Nodule...
ATAAAACTGATTTAAGAGAAATTCCAATCGGTGCCGTGAAAATAAATTAGGATTTTTTCATAGTTAAAAAGCTACTGCAACATTCCCATCGGTGCCGTGAAAATAAATTCCCCAATTATTTTAGGATTATTTTAGATTGTACGTTCCCCTTGATTAAATGAGTGTTGGCCTAAATTTCAAAGTGGCACTCAGAATATTATAGAAAATAAAAATTGAAGATGATTGCTTGATTATCGGTGCCGGTTATCAAGATTGATTATTTTTTCACGTTGAAAGCTTCTTCCTTGTTGCTCTAACGTAGATGATGACAAACAAAAGCAGTTTTTTAAAGGACATCGATTGTGTTGTGTATTAGTTTTTTCATGGCATCAATGGGAATTTCTTTCCGATCAGTTTTATGGTGGCAAAGAAAAGCAATAGAAGAAGAAAGAATGAACGAGATCCACTGTATTGTGTTTTATTTGTTTTGTTATTATGTTTGATATAATTTGAGCCGTGCAATCAATTAAATGGGTCACATAATTACTAATTAAAACTATGTTAACATCCGTAAGATCAAAATTAAATGGAGGGTGAAGATTTGGAGTAACTCTATTGAGTTACTCTTGGAGTCAATGGATCCCTTCTATATATATATATGTGTGTGTGTGTGTTTGTGTATGTATGTATGGAATTTTTCTACACTTTGATGAAAATGAAAATGTAGATTTTCATGAAAAGTAGGAATCTTCTCGTTGTTCTTTGTGTTTTTGTTTGGTTGTTATACTAAGCGCAAAAAAAGACAAAATTATAACACTAAAACAACAACAGCAAAATGTGGAGAAAGGAAGAGCATAGAAAGAATAAAATCAACGATAAACTACATAGAATTGAGTAAGATCACTTTCTAACTAAAATATTTCCTAAAAAAACAAACTAAAATATCGTCTCCATGGAAAAATTTCACAACAAACACCCATATTTTTTCTTAGGGGAAATTTCTAAACTAAAATAAAACATGGGAGCCCTATTTAAGTTTAGGTATCAAACTTAGAAATAGAAAAAGAAAAAAACACGATATTGAGATAAAATATTGCAAACATATAATTTTCAATTGCAATGGTATGTGAAATTGTTTGCAAATGATCACTATTTATAATAAGAGAATGACGATTGAAATTTGCAATATCCATTAATTATTTAATGGAAACATTGAGACGGCGGATCATCTTTTCCTTGGTTGTAACCGTTTTGGAAGTGTTTGGTACTTAATTTGTAATTGGCTTGGCATTTTTTATGTCCCTTCAGGAATGCTTTCTAATCACTTTTTACAGTTTAGCAACATGGCGGGCTTGCCAAGATCTTCTCATACTTATTTCAACGTGATTTGGCTCGCTTCTATTTGGGCAATTTGGAAGGATTGAAATAACTGTATATGAAAAAATGCGGTAATAGATCCTCAAATCATTCTTGAAAAAGTGAAGCGGGATTCATTCTTATGGCTATCATCGAATCACATTCCGTTAGCTTTTGGTTTTCATGATTGGTGGAGACATCCATTACTGTGTCTGGATGTCATGTAATTTCAGTTTTTTGTTTCTTTTGGTGGCGGCATCCTTATGTTAGGTGCCTTGTATTTGTAACAGATACTTTGTGATTCATCACTTTTAGCGCATCTTGTGCGGGGTGAATCACTTTCAGTTTTAGCAATATATTCCATTTTGATTTGTTAATTTTTTTTTAATATTAATTATATATTTAATCAACAAATCATTGAAGAAAATGTCGTTGGTTTTAAATTTTTAAAGTCAACCATTTATTGCCAAATAAATGAGAGATAACGACTGTTAAATTATTGTATTTTTTTTTTGAAAGAGTTGTATTTTTTTTTTAGAAGTATTGAAAGAATTGTATGTTTTTAAAACAGAAAGAATTGTATTTATTATTATTATTATTTTTTAAGAAACTAAAATGAAATATAACTCAATAAGAGTGGCTCAAATCGCACAAGGTGTGCCAAAAAGAACCACTCAAAAGGAATACAATGTTAATAGTATGTTACCATAGGGCACAAGGAAAAAATAAAGCGGAAGAAAGACTACACCCTAACACCCATACATAAAAAAGGGTGCCGCCACCAGTCATTGTAACTGAAAGCAGAAGTAAGCATCTTTGCTTTTAGCCAGTAATTATTATTAGTATTATTATTATTATATTATTATAATTTTATAGAGAAAAATGGGTCAATTGTATTTATTTTAGAAGTATTGAAAGAATTGTATTTATTATTATTATTATAATATTATAGAGAAAAATGGGTCATTTAAGAACAACAAAGAAAATAGTGTAAAATGCATGTAAAAAGTTTTTTAGTCCACGTAAATCTCTTGTGGGAAAGATTTTTTTGTCTACGTAAAAATTTCTGTAATCATTTTTAATCTTTGTAAATTTTCCATTAGCATTTTTTTTAATCCCTGTAAAAATTTGGTCCTTAAAATGCTATAGGACAATGTTATAGGGATTAAAAAGTGTAATTTTTTTGTAGGGATTAAAAACGAATTTCTGGATATTTATATAAACCATTTACTTAATTAAACTTTTTTTTTTTACAAATGTATATACATTTTTTATTGATAAATAGATGAGAATTCAAAATTGTATGTACTATAGGAAAAAAAGTTTAACAATTCATTGATTTTTTTTTATAAATAAATAACTCTTTGATTATAATAACTTTGTTTGTTGCTTTCCTCAAAACAAAACAAAAATCTTTGTTTGTTGCAAATAAATTTTTCCACAAACTTAAAAAAAAAATCCACAAATAATGTCACTAATCACGTCGATTGAAAATTGGCATTGACTTTTCACAAATAAACATTTTTTTTGAGAAAATAACTTATATCAGTTTCCATAAATAATAAACTTGTGATGTCATTCTGTAAAAATATTTTTTAGCAAAATCAGTGCAGTGATCAGATTCAAAACAAAATGTGATTTTGGTATCTTTAAATAAAAAAGGTGATTTTGGTAGTAAATTAAATGTGATTTTTGGTCAAAGACTTAAACAGTGAAAAAAACCAAGATTTAAATGACGTAATCAAATTGTTTAAAAGGACTATGAGAGAAGCATTAAATGTAGATTAGGAAAAATAAGTGAGAAAATGGTGAAATAATTCCCAATTGCTAAGTGGCAAAATGTTCATGTGGATGACCAAGAGAAGAGAAACATTTAATTTTAGTCATTGCACATCATTCTCAATTGTATAATACTACAACGTGGACCCGTGCCAAGTATGGGCTAGATTTTTGATTTTCTTTTTAATATTTTTTTTGACAAAAATAAACTATATTCATTCATTCAAATTGATAGAGTACATCAATATAATACAAATCCAAATTCGCTAAAAACAAAAAGGATGAATTTGTGAACAAACTCACATCATCCATGTTAATAGCATAAAACGGCAAAGTACACATGCCTACAAATATGACTATATTCAAGTCTCCAGAATACTCATGTCTCCGGATCTGCAACGTTGACGACGCTAAAGTCATTGTCATTGATCAGATCTGCACTTGCTCAAAGCTTATCTTTCAACCTGAATCAAATAAACACCGCACTAAGACGGGAAATCAAAAACACACCGCACAAAGATGGGAAATCAAAACAAACAGAGTCGTTCAGAGACGACGAAATCACAAAAACAAACGAAAGAAAACAGAAAATATGTGAAATCACTTATTCAATTAGGATAGAAGGAAAAACAACTCGAAGGGGTGATTTTTAGGTCAAAATTGACCCTAAATCACCCATCTGTCAAGAAAAAGAAGAAAAAACGGGTGACGGCTAGGGTTTGAGAAGGAGAGAAGAGATAGAGAAAGAAAGGGTACATATCGGGTGACTTTTTTTTATTACATAAATATAGTTTAAATGAAAAATTCATTATTTTATATTCAATATATCAATATCAATAGTACATATCGTTGTCGTATTTTTAATTAAATATTATATATTAATATTAACGTGTATGTTTTTATTTGGATTTTTGTAACATTAAACAACAATAAGTTAACTTGTAACATTAAACAACAATAAGTTAACGAATGTAATGCTGAAATATTAACTTTAACGATGAAATATTTTACTCGGATGACTAAAGTTAAGAAAATATTTTGAATATATATATCGATAATAAATTGATTAATCCAAAAACAAAACAAAATCAATTATGGAGATTTGCTTGTTTTTTGTTTTGTTCTGTCTATATATGGTGTCATTTGCTTGCTTTTCTATCTCATTTGTCTCTATTCATCTTGTGCAGGGAATTTGATTATTATAACTTATTTAATTACAGGGTATCCAAGGTTTCGAACTCGGCCTATATATAATAACAAATTGTCTCTACCAACTGAGGTAAATTCAAAAGAATTTAATAAAATTTCCCGTTAAAAAAATATACAAAAAAGCAGCATACTATTTTTTTTATGTAATTTATTATTATATCACCAACACTACTAAACGTTAGGTTAGGTTTATGGTGTAAAACTAACAGCAACATCACAACCCAATATAACATAAAAAAAATAGAGCAAATATGGACACGAGTGTCAAGCACCGACTAAAATTTCGTAGTACCTGATGGGAAGAATATTGTTATGTATCAAGTGTCAGTTAAAGGCTTCCCTAAAAAAAGTGTTAGTTAAAGGCTTAAAACCGAACGTTGGATAAAAGAGTGGAGGTTGAATAACAAATAAGTGAAAACACTTATATACTTAAGCCTTAAAATTTTAGATGAATATGTGATATCATTCTCACTTGTGTGGTTTCTATTTATCCAATAAGTCGATCCACACATGTGTTGCCTGCTCCAGAAGGCCTAATGATGGTATCATATCCCGGCTCAACATTATAGGGAAGCGGGAGTGTCAAGTGTGGGTTAAAATTTTACATTTTATGCAAGACTAACTGTTGAACAACATATAAGTGAGATGTCCTATATACCTAATGTCTTAAAACTTTGGATGAACATGTGATGTCAACCTAGTTTATGTGGTTCATCTTAGTCTAATGTGATGATACAACCCAATGTAGATACCCAAGAAAGTCCCAACATTGTGATGATTTATTTTGTTAATTTTTGGATGTCATTTGTTTAATATTTTATCTTAAATTTTAGTTTTTGATATCATTCGCTTTCATACAATTTTTTTTTATCAACCTCCATTATTACAAATTCGTTCACTTTTGGTCTTTGGCCAGATCTGACAATGGAATAATGTAGATGTGTTCTGCTGAGTTCATAAAATATGTGCTTATTAGACATTGAAATTAATGTGACTTTTGTTTACTCTAATATTTTGGTAGCATAATTACCCACTAATCTAAAAAAATTTCAATAAACCCATAAAATTACCATCAACTCGCTATATTTTCTATACTTTTACGGTTTAAATACACACTACTTAGTTTTTCTCTTATCATTTCTCTCATTTTCAAATTCCTTTTTCATCTTTTTTCTTTTTTAAATTTACTTTCTCTTTTCTCATGAAAGAAATGGAACAAAGACACTCATCTATGAAACCGCTACTAACTCATATTTTTTACCATGTTGTGCATCTGACCTTTTTTTGCTATCTCAATAGATTACAAACACTAAGAGTCTCATATATAAAGGAGAAATGTTAATGTGTCATGTGTGAGTTAAATTTTACATTAGATGCAAGACTATATATTGAGAAACATAAGTGACATGACAAATATACATAATGTCTTAATGTTTCGGGTGAAGATGTGGTGTCAATCTCACTTGTATGATTTTGCTTAATCAAATATGATGATCCAACCCATTGAATGATCTCTCTAAACTCTAACATTATGATGAACTGTTTTTTTTTTTTTTTTTAGTTTTTGGATGTGATTTGCTAAAAAATTTATATTTAATAGTTTTTTTGGATGTCGTCCATTTTCATACAATTTTTTTATCTAACCTTTATTATTAAAATACCTTCACTTTTGATCTTTGGTGGGACCAGTGACAGAGCCACGTGAGGACTGGGTATGGACATGGCCTACCCATTAATTTTCTGAAATTACCATAATACCCTTGAGCTAATTTGAATATTACAGCCATGCCATTCACACCCCCCTTTTTTCTCATAACCAAAAGAAGTGTATCCTTTCCTTTTCTCCCTCGCGAGTCTGTGACTGGAAAACCTCCATCTCCTCTCCCTCACTCACCAGCAATAAGGTCACGACCGGCGACCTCCGTCGAACTCAAAGCCTCCCTCTCCTCTCTCTGTATCGATCTCTGACTCTAATTCTTCATTTGTCTCAGTCTCTCCACAAACCCTAAAACTATTAAAAAACCGTAAATGTAGGATTTCTGATTCTTCATTTATTTAGTAACGATATTGCTTCAATCTCCTTTTGTTTGTTGCTGAATTTGATTTTTCATTTGATTTTCAACTTCAATTTTCCCATAACCCTAATCAAAACAAAAGGGGATTTTTTTATTTTTTTTATTTTGTTAATAATATTGTTTACCCCTAATTCAATTTTCAACTGTTGTATTGATATTTGTTTAGTGGATTTGGTGTGTATGTTACTGCTGTATTGATATTTGGGTCATTGGGTGTGTATGTTGTTGCTATTTTGTTTCACGTTGGCAGTAGCATTGTCAATTGTATATTTGTTTCATTATGAGTCTTAAAACTATTTTTATATCAATTGTAGATTTGGGTCAATGGGTGTCTATGTTACTAATGTACTGATATTTGTTTCTCATTGGCAGTAGCATTGTCAATCGTATAAAAGTCAAGATGAAAATAAAAAAATCTATTCATTTTGGCCAATGATATTGAAAGAGATGAAGAGGTTATAATTTCTTCATCCAAACCTGAACAAATGTGTGAGAATTTTTTGCTGACGGTCATCCCAAACTTTTTTGTCTGGCTCCGCCACTAGGTGTGACCTCACAAAGGAAAAATACAGATGTTTTATGTTTAGTTAACAAAGTATATGTTTATTAGACATTTTAAAATAATGAGATATTTGTTTAATTGAATATATTTTTTGGTGAATTACTCATAAATCTCCAACTCCTTCAACTAACCTATAAATGTATTGGTAACTCACTTTACTCTCAACACTTCCAAAGACAAAACACACTACTTTTTTTCCCTTATCATTTCTCTCACGTTAAATTTTCTTTTTCATATTTTTTTTCTTTTAATTTTCTCTCTTTTTATGAAAGATAGGAATATAAACATCCATTTTCTCTCTTGATTTTGGTCTTTTAATTTACAACTTGTGATGATAAATATGTGGTAATTCTTAAATTTTTCATGTGGGTAATTAGGATGTCAAAAGGCACCCATTATATGACAAGACTTTTTAAGTTTTTCCATGTGGGTAATGAAGATGTTAAAAGGCACCCATTATCTGACAGGACTTATTACCAATATTTGATCATTGCACTGAGAGTACCGCTTGCAATTAATTCTTAGCAGTCAAAAGATTGTGTTTTAATGGTGCGCTTGGTATCTAGTTTTTGTCTTTTAATTTACAAATAAAGATAAATTGTGTATGTCTTATAATTAATTAATTTTGACATGTAGACTAATGTTGTGTGAGTGTAAACTCATTTAAGTATTTAAGAGTTTACATCCACACCTGTGATGGTAAACATTTGACAATTATAAGAATTTATTTTTTGTCAAAGTAAATTGTCATTGTTTGACCAATGCTGTAAAATACCGTTAGCAATTGATATTATTGTTTAAAGACTTGATATTGATACTGCACTAGGTATTTTGGTGAGTACATTTGGCTACTCTTGTTCTCTTTAAGCTAATATAGTTTGTGGATCTGCTAATTTGAGTTAAATTCTTTAACTCTTAAAATTCTAATTTAGGATTTAAAGAAGAACATTAATATTTTTCTTGGATCTAGACCTGAAATAAGGATGGTGAAACGTGAAACTCACATTCTCTCATAAATTCAGCATCTAATGTGAGAATCAAGTTTGGCAAGTGAGTATACACCAAATCTCATAGGTCATATGTGATCATAAAGCTTAAATATCAAATGTATTAGAGGTGTTGTTTAAGACGACACAATTTTTTGTCATATTTTCTTTGCTTAAACTAAGGTGGTTTTAAAAGGAATATAGAGAAATACAAGCTCTCATTTGGAGAGCGAGTATTTCATTAAGATTATTAGACAAAGAAAATGTTAGGAGCACATTATTTAAATTGTTAAGACACTATAATTTCGACTATCATATGACTTGTTCGAGAATTCAGTATTTAGTATTCTCTTTGCACAATTAAGTTTATAACTGTTACAGTTAGAAATGATCATTTAAATGATCAATTCATAAAGTGTACAAATAAGGAAAGGCTGAAGCAAGAGAAAATAAAATAGTGCTCATTCGAAAAATACTTCAAAAGATAAGGGCAAATAAAGAAAGGTAGTCTTGACTGACTTATGTCCAATGATGTTGAAAGATATATCAATTTAGAATGGACAAAGTCAATAAAGATTGCTTTACTCATTTTTTAAACCAATTTTATATTGTCGTCACTAGCTTATTTTTGTATTTAAAAGACAATTTGGTGAATCTTCGTTTGAATTTTTTATTTTATTTTTTTCTCTTTGAATAAGTCAAGATATTGAGTTCTATTTTCAAATGATGATTCAATGTGTCTTTTAAGTTCAATTATTAGAGTCAATTCAGTTATGACTTGTGACATTCTATATTGTTTAAGGTTTTGAATACTATAAGTTTTTCGTCCCACAAATTAAGAAATTTTTTGAGACAAAAATTGTTAAGCTTTCTTGAGGATATTGAGTTTGGGGGGAGAGATATGGTTTTAGAACAAAATTGAAAGAGGAAGAATTAGTTCTAAACTAATTCATATAGTTACTATTATTATAGTATATTTGGATCCTCATGAGGGTATTATTGTGCTTCCTCTCAATCAAGTTAAGAAATTATTTCATATAGATCAAACTCAACACCCTCAAGAACTAGGGATTCTAGTGTCATTAAGAATTGACTGAATTAGTTTAATTGAAAGACTCTATTAGGACAATCATGATACTAGTTTGCTTATTGTAATTTTGGAGCTACATAAGATGGATTTCAATATAGTGTTTCTTAATTGTGACATTAACGATACAATATGGTGCAGCTGAATAAAACTTTTGTGTCAATTGATACAAAGTAGATAGTTTGCAAAGTGTTGAAATCCACTTATAAGTTAAGAAATTTGTCTCTTTAGTGTTACCACAAATTCTCATAAAGTAATTGTCTCATTTGATTACAATTAATTTTCTAATATAATATTACAATTTGCCATTTGTTTTCAAAATACAGTTAATTTTCTAAAACTTAAATTTGAAAGACACCTAATATGGACCTTTTTTTTTATCAATCAGAGTCATTTTGTGACAATAAATAAAAAGAAACACAATTTGTTTTGTTATTTGTTGACTAGAAACAAAATTTTTTGTTTATGATGTTGATCTCGTTTAATATTCAATAACATATTAATTCTCGTTTAATTTACATGGCTGGTGGCTTAGTCCGTTCACCATATTGGACATAGGTTAATAGTTTCTTTCTTCTTTGTATATCTTTTCATTTTCCCTTGTAAATATTGTTCAGACCTTGTGTTTCTTCCTTAGTACACCTTGTACTAGGAGGCACACTTTTCTTTGGTAATATAATTCATTTTAGCTTCTTCAAAAAAAAAATTCTCGTGAATCCTTCGAAGATAAAAATGCATTTGCACATTAATACTTACCAACACAACAATGATCTAAAATATTACATAACAAAATAAATCGTATTTTTATATAAAAAAATCAAACAAAAATCCCTAAAAAAAAAAATGAATAGCACAATAAAATCTATTAAAACTCACAATTCAAAGAAATCCCTAAAAAAAAAATCATTCTTCAATAATTTTATATAAAAAAGAATAGCACAAAAAATAACATTCTTCATAAAATGAGTTAAAACAGAAATCAAACGCACAAACATCGCAAAATCTTTAAAAAAATCAAAGAGGAATAAGCAAAAATCTATAAAAACAAAAAAACTCCAATAGAATATAAAATCAGACATTACAT
>Ga0228711_1012826_pt1 | contig 10103 bp, 6 predicted proteins | sample MedpolnodulmetaG_2_FD_177996 | JGI IMG/M metagenome (GOLD analysis project Ga0228711, IMG submission 177996) | Root nodule microbial communities from Medicago polymorpha collected in Santa Monica, California, United States - brown nodules | ecosystem: Host-associated > Plants > Roots > Nodule...
TTTTTTTTGGTCTAGTAGCCTGGTGACCAGAGCTCACACAATTAAATGTGGAGAAATGGGGTGTCCGGGGTTCGAACCCTGGCCCCTGCATAAATTATGCAATGTCTCTGGCAACTGAGCTAAGCTCGCAGGGACAATTGTTGCGTTCTTTGTTCAATCAAAAAACAAATTATTTTTTTTTTAAAATCTATACCACTATATAAAGCCGATACTATCGATTTAATATATAGAAATTTTGAATTCCATCTTTATCTTTTATTTAAACTATTTTTATTTTCAAATTTTATCATTCTATATTCCAACAAACAACTGGCCTTTGTTAAAATATTTTATAAGTTGATTTCAAAAAACTTTTTAAGAATAAAAAAGTTATTCAAAAATTCGAATATAACGCAATAAATGATTCATTCATACATGACAAAAGCTTTTTTTTTCTTTCTTTTCTTTCTAATTGATAACAATCCCCTATTTCGTTTAGGTATTGCTGGAGAAAGACAATATTGTCTCTTAAAGGTCAAAGATTTATGTCTTTAAACTGACCACTAGATTTATGTCTTTAAAACTTGTAATAATTTGCTTTGGAGCATGGAAAAGTTAAAACAATCAGTGAATCCAAGATTTATGTATCAAATACATACATGTTGAAAGCATTATCATAGTTGGTGTTTCATTACTTTAACCTTTGTATGACCGCGTGCAATACAAAAGATGTCTGCATTTGGGGTCTATTAATTTTATAGTTTGTTATAGCTAATGTACGTCTAACATTTCCTCTAGTATTTTACTTGAGTGTTAAATTTGTCAAAAAAGACATGGCTTCATTGAACAAGAGCAATCTCAACCTTATATTAATCACTTTCTCTTGGTTTTATTAATTAGAATATCAAGTTGGTTGACGACGCTCGTCGTTTGAAAAAAGAGTTGTTACTTTCTAAAGTAGATTTTTTATTCTATAAACTCGTGCTACCTTAACGTTGTTATGACCAAAATAAATTTCCCTGTTTTATAGTGTAAATGGATCATGGAGGGTTCCTACAACATCACCACATGCGTTAGTGAATGATTGTCCAACATACGAGTTCTAATTTGAACAAGGTCTTTGCCAAAGTGACCCCCTTTCATCGTTTCTCTTTTTAACTGCGACGGAAGGCCTTATTGTCATGAATGCATGCTCTAGTCCGTGTTGAATTATTCTCTGGTTACACGGTGGGACAAACTGAGAATCTCTAAAGGCCTTGCTCCGACTTTTTGAAATGACGTCTGGCCTCAAAGTTAATTTTCATAAAAGCATGCTTGGTTGTGTTAATGTATAGGAATCCTGGTTGAATGAGGCTGCTTCGGTTTTGATCTGCAAAATTGGCCATGTCCCATTCTTTTACTTCAATTCTGATTGTTAGGTGTATATTCTAAAAACTTTTGTAATGTTTTTTTACTTGATTTGGCTCTCTTATGTTTGGATTTTTTGGCGGTGACAGAAATGCTAGAATTTTTCAACAACAGGGAGACTCTATTCTTCAACTTCTAGTAAAATTAAGCTTCAATCCTACTAGTGGTGCAAATCATCATAATTTTGCATTTATTACCATATGTGGTGGCTCAATCCCCTTCCTTGTTCGGGAGTTCTACTTTATTCAAAAAAATTGTGATTTTACATGGTTCGGTCGAAAAATCAAAATCAATCGAGACTTAGTCGGAATATTACGAAACTTTATAGACAACTCTATAAAAATACATATAGTGGGTCTGCAAAGTTTCGTAGCATTCCGAATAAGCATCGGTTTATTTAGATTTTTCGACGAAACGCGTAAAATCACTATTGATGCTTTGACCCAGCGGTAGTTAACTACTGTCAGTTTATTAAGCGGTAGTTAACTACCGTCGAAGATATTTGCATCATTTCGATGTGAGTTTAAGAAACTTTTGATGTGAAAAAAGCCATTTTCATAATTGACCTAAGAGTATGTTCTACTATAGAATTTATGGTCGAATCTCCTATATAACAAAAAAAAAATGAAAATCTTTCCTACTAGTTACATGAAGAAAACAAAATTGGTGGTGATGTGTCACATGCTTTTGTAGACGATATATAGGTTTTTTAGTGAGCTGTGTATGCTCTGCGCCAGCCTCCTGCTAGTTGCTATCAAAGACCCAATTAACCTTCTGTTTATTTTTTATCACATAATATATATATACGAGTTAGAATTTACGTTTTAAAATGAATAGTGAAAGAATTTACTGTTTGAACTTTATCCTTACATTCTGTAATGTAATGTCTTTCTCATCAACTGAGTAATATTCTCATGGACAACTTTATGTTATTTCACATGATGTACAATTAATATTTAATTAATAACTATAGAGAGGAGTAGTATAATATTTATTTTAGTTTTTTGACAAAAGTATAGCATAATAATTAATAGGTGCTGATTTGTTGTAAGCCTCCTCAGCTATGAAGTCGTATAGATAGGGAGAGATGCATTCATTATGTATGTTTTTAGATAATTAAATACCTATATTATTGTACGTTGTACTTTCTACAAGAGTTATGCGCTGCTTTAGTTTAATTCTTCAACTTTCAGCATTTTCATAAACCCTAAACCCTATACATTAATAAGAAATTCAGGTAAAAGTGTTTCTTGTCTCCCTCCTTACAAACAAACTTCCCTTGCTCTGGTCCATATATGAATAAATCCAGTACATACCCATTAGTGTATTTGGGTTTCAGAGAAATAAATAGGGAAGAGATAATAAATAGTGAACAGAGTGAAGGGAAATATAAGGGAATTTTGCGTAAATATTTTTATCGTTTGGGTGATAAAAATATAAAAGAGAGAAATAGTAAAACTTCGTTCCGCAAGTTTTGATAAATCAAAGGACGGGTAGAGAGAAATTAATAGAAAGATAAAAAGATAAGTATATTAAAAATGAAATTAGAAATAGTACTATGATTTCCACATTCCACAATCTCCTAACTTTTATTTTTTAAGCAAAATGAGAGTAGACGGTGAATTATCTACAAACTCTACATAGACTAAAATAAAAAGAAAATTACAATGAAACTAGGGGGATATAGACGACCAAGTGAACAAAAAACAAACAACCCTAAAAGTGTTAAAGACAACCAAAAGGGTATTACAAAGCCAACAAGCAACAGAAATGTACACCATGTTCACAATTGAAAAAAGAAAAAGAAAAAAGGAATGTGAAAGTTTACGATCATCAAAATAAGAGACGAACTTGAACCCTTGAGATCCGACGGATGAACCCAACCGCCAACACGAAAGAAGAAACACTAACTAGCGACCCACTGCTACGAAACCTCGACAACAACAAGCATTAACAATTGTCAACAACCTGAAACACAAATAAGTGTCTAGATAAAAAGTCATAGCTTTTCAAGCAAATCAGTTAGTTGCCAATCACAACCAACATATATCTCGCAACCAAATCAATGTGGTCTTGAACAAAACGAGATTAGAACCACACGATCCAAACTCAAAACTCACATCCCTCTCTCTCTCTCTCTCTCTCTCTCCCTCCCTCCCTCCCTCCCTCCCTCCCTCCCACTCTCTCTCAGACACACACACTCAAAGACACGCACAAATATAAGGATGCAGTGATGACTCTCACATTAAAAAGTTTGCGGTTTTGGCCCCTTAGTAAAAAAAATGCACGTTTGACCCCGTAACTTATAACATAATGTTGCAAACATGTTGAGAAGACACCACATGTCTAAAAACAGGGGCCAAAATTACTATTTTTTTTAAAATAAGGGGCAAAATGTGTAGTTTTTAAAAGATAGAGGATCAAATCGCAATTTTTATGTTTGGCCGCTAAAGGTGCATTAAAGCCTATAATAAACAACTTGATAAAAAATCATGCACATTGGAATGTAAAATGCGAAAACAACTTCATGTGACCCTAGGAATTAGTTCGAAACAATTTTCAACTTCTACAATCCAATCAAGATGAATGTATTATATCATATGATGGTAGCTCTATAGCTTCATTTTAAACCCTTATTCTTTGATTGAGTTGCAACTTGAAATCTGCTGAATTGATCCATTTTCCCTTTTCCATACTTGACGTCCATATAAACATCAAACACAACATCAAAAGGAAGTTGTTAAATAGTTGAAAAATGAAAAGATCTAAACATATAAACAAATGTGCCAATAAATTTGCACATACCAAGTTAGGATAAACGAGGGAAGAGACCAAAATGAGATCTTAATATACAAAGGGAATAGAAACGATAATTATGTTTTAGAGCGGTGCTATTTAGTGGGAAAGAAAAGATTGAGGCCTTTAATACAATACATGGGTAGCTGGCAAGAAATAAGGTGGAAAAATACATGGTCGTGATGTTCTCGAGAAATTATTTCTCGGGACATGTAGAATTTTCCTAAGTTTTAACATACAAAATGAATATAGACGATAACAAGACCGTAACATACAAAACAAGGAAAGAAGATAAAAGACAGAAGAGACGATTAGGATTTTGAAAGAGAAATAAACAAAATGTTTGTACATTCTCATATTTAAATATAGAATTAGACTCTGTCACGACAAGTTTAATGTTGCAGCTCGCTTCTACAGATAAAATACGACTTGACATGTAACTCCTTTGATCGTAAATAAAACTGACCAACATTTATTCATTTGGTATGGTTTAAGACACTTTTACCGTCAAAATCAGCATATACATAATGTTCGAAGATGGATTTCTAGGAATGTCCCTTGGCAAATACATAATTTGTGATTAGGTCGGATTCCAAATCATAGAGGACTTGGAAAATATCTTGGTGTCCCACTTTTGCAATAAAGAATCAACAAGCAGTCTTTAAAATTTCTCATAGACAAGGTAGACCAAAGGTTGAGTAGTTGGAAAGCCAAAACTCTATTATTTTGCAGTTAGACTTACTCTTGCCAAATTAGACATTCATGCTCTTTTGAGTTATGTCATGAAATCCGTTATGGTGCTTATGCATATTTGTCATAAAAGTTACCTTGTTCTTGGGGAAAATCTGCACAACTAAAAAATCGAGTTATTAGGGTCTACATTCGTCGCGTTCCATGAATAGAGTTTCCATGATGAAGGACGGTTGGCAAATTTGTAATAGACATAATGATATGTCAGTGAGAATAATTTGAGAAATGTACAAGTGTGGATCTTCAATCATTCATCAAATCTAACATTTGGATGTTCAAATTTCTGGCGTGATATTTTCAAAAATTGAAACCTTGTATATTAGAAACTAGGGTTAATAGATCTTTACCCTCTGTAATATAGGTCATTTCCGGTTTTTCCCCCTGTAAAACTTTTTTTTTATTTACCCCTGTAAAAAAAATTGTTTTGATTTACCCCCCTAATAGGCCAAACAAAAATGAAAATTTCTTGAAAAAAAAATAAAATTGGTTTTTGTTTGGCCTATAAGGGGGCACTACTAAAAAAACAAAAATTAGTGAGGGATATTTAGTGAGGGAAGACGTGAAATCCCTCTCGAATTCCGTCGCTAAATTTTGCGACCAAGGAATTTGTGAGGAATTTCATTTTTTCCGTCACTAATTTCCCTCACTAATTTTGCTTTTTCTAGTAGTGGGGTAAAACAAAAAAAAAAAAAAACACAAGGGGTAAATAAAAAAAAGTTTACAGGGGGAAAACCGAAAATGACCTATATTACAAGGGGTAAAAACCTATTAACCCTAGAAACTACAATGTCATGTTGGAAATGGCTAAAAGAACCAGTTTTGGAAAGATAATTGGGTTACTCATGTTGATAAACTTGAAACTTAGGTAAACACACATGTTTTTATGGAGGTAGAAAATAATTAAGTACGTAATTTTGTTCATGAGAATGGTGGCCTGGACAAAATGAAGTTAAGATCAGTTCATCCATATCATATATGCAACAATATTGTAACACTTGTTGTACCAAAACCTAACTACATTGAAGACGTTGTGAAATTGAAGCTTACAGGTGATATGGAATTCATTAATGCAACTGGATATCAATTAATATCTCCTAAAGCCTCAAAACAGTTTGCATAACAAAATATTTAACATCATTTGGAGGATGAAAATACTAGAAAGAATTTAGTGTTTCTTGTAAAAGGTTGTTAAAGGAGCCATTTTAATAATTTTGAAAGGCATAAAAAACATATTGATTCTTATCCAAAATGTTCCTCATGTGACATTGAACCATAAACAGATCTGGGAAGATTTTTACTATCACGATAACAAGTTTTCTGATGATGAGTTGATTACTTGGATCGAACGAACTCAAAGTAGACAAATCAACAACAAAGTGGTATTAACTTTATTGTGACTTTTACTACGAAAATTTCACGTATTTGCGGCAGCTAAAAGTCCACGCAAAGTCATAAAAAGCAATCACAAAGGCATATTTGACGCGGACTAGTATTCCACGCAAAAAAACAAGGACGCAAATGTTTGTGAAAAACTTTATGTGCCGTAAAGGCACATGATGAAAAAATTGTTGACATTTATTTGGGCTAAAAGTCGTCGCAAATGTTCTCAGTTTTTAAAATAATTGCTTTTGAGTCAGCTTTAATCTGTCGTAAATGTCACAGTTTTTTAATAGTTAGAAAAATAAATGATTTTTCTAATAAATAAAATTTTATATACTAAAACAAAAATTTAATTAAAAATATAAATAAAAACAATTATTTTTTACTAAAAACAATTTAAAAATAAACAAATATTAAAATAAAATAATAATAATACAAAATCAAATATAAAGAGTTTTTTATTTTATTTTTTGAGTGGAGGCATAGAGAGTTAAAACTTAACAAAAAAATATATAGAAAAAATTTAATTAAAAATTAGTAGAAAGAAATATCAGAGAATGATTGTAAAGAGAGTAAAGATTGTAAAAATGAAGTTGAATGAGATCCATTTATATAGAAATGAATTGTGGACATTGTATACTTACGATGCAAAAGTCAATTTTGAAAACTTTTTCCCATTACATTTGCGGCGGCTTTTTCCGCCACAATATTTGAATTTAAATTTTATTTTCCTGTCTTACATTTGCGGTGGTTTTTTTCCGCCGCAAATGTTTTCATAAAAAACAATCTGCAAGAAATGCACAAAATCCCGCCGCAAATAATATTTTAATAAAAAAAAATTCAGCCTTTTCATTTGTGTGGGGGTTTGGCCGCAACAAATGCCATATTTCCGTTGCAAATTTAGGCTAGCTTTATGCCCGCCACAAAATTGTGTTATTCTTGTAATGTTTGGAGAGTAAAAAACAAATACATCTTTGAGAATTTCCAATACAATGATGATGATATTTGTCAAGGGATCACTTACAAGACTCAAGACTTTTATCAGATTTATCGTATGCACATTGTAGTTCAGCTTGCAACAAATTGTAATTATAGTACGAGCGAAATTGTTTTGTCCCCTCCTCATGATGACTGGGTAAAGCTAAATTGTGTTGGTGCAATGGAAAATAATGGAACCAAATATTGGTTGTGGAGGGATTATTCTCAATAGTAAAGGCATATATCGATGACAAGTTTGTCAAGTAATAAAGTATTAAGTTTATCATTTTCACTGAGATTGTTGTTTTTATTAACACGACAATTACACTCAAAGGGGAAAGTTACCTTAACACTTGTAACGTTCAAATTTATTCAAAATTCAAATGTGATATTTAAATATAAAATGCAACATGTATCCAATACTTCAAGATGTTACTCTTTGTTAATTCAATCCAAACATAGTTCATCATGTAAATAATATGTCGCAACAGAAGTAAAATCTCAACAACATAGAGTCAAATATCATATCTCAAGATAAATCATCAAAATGAACACAAAGGTTCCACCAACAACCCGATAATAACATAAAAACTCCCAAATTGTCCTAATCAGAGCATAACTAGACAAGAATCCAAAAGTAAGCAGTAAAAGGCGAGTATGCTCCAAAGCCATCCTCGAAAGACTCACGGCGACTATGCGTCCTCAACCTGCAAATCTACATCAAAAGGGTGTAGGTGTCCGACCCGCAACACGTAGAGTGAGATATATAATCAACTTAGAGGAAATACGAACGCATGTATAGATTTAGGAATAACAACATCATATAAACATATTCATCTTAAGCATACAATATTCACATTTATTCTCACTCAATTATTAATTGGCCATAACGATCTTCAAAACATCATCACAAGAATATAAGCAAGCATTCACATCATCAAATGATCACCAAGTTGAATACATAACATTCACACTTCATTGCCATCGTCAAATCACACATCTTCCACATAGATTCACATAGTCAAGTACACATCTTCCACTAAACTCACATGTATGCATTGTTCTTACTCGACTCTATATGCATGTTGCATCGTTTTGGATATCAGAGGTATGTTTTTGAATGATCCCACCGCCACTACATCCAGGGGCGGAGCTACATGTAACTGGGGGATTCAAGTGAACCCCCCGGACTTAAAAAAAATACACGTAAATTCATATGATTTTGCAAAATGAACCTCCTGGAATAATTTTTTTGCACCCTGACCCAACAGAGTCTACCACCGCACGTTCATTTCACTTGTTGTTTCCTTCTCTCTATCGTTCTCACTTCTCTATAAACTCTCTCATGTCCTCTACTACATCATTCATCCTTCCCTTCTCCCTTTCTCTCTCATCCGTCGTACCTGCTCATGTTCTCCCTCATGCACACAAATCTAATTGTGCCGACGGAATCTCTCCGCTGCACGCCGTCCTCCTCCTTCTACCACCCTCCTCCGGCCTTCATCAACCAACTCTCATGCCTCAACAAAACAACAACACATACACAAGTAATGAATCCATGGTTTTCTGATTTACGAATTTTGTAATTTTAGGGTTTTTTAGATTTGGGGATTTTGTTATATTCATCAAAATTGGGAATTTTTGTTGGTGATTACTTGTCCATTTGATCATTGTTGTTGTTGATTTTAATTTTTTTTGATTTTTCCAAACTAGATATTGTTCATTACTTGTTTATTTGCTTAAAGTTGGGAAGAAAATGAGTTTTCTAGGCTCCTAAAGATTATCTCCTCCTAAACCAAATCATGATATTCTGTTACCTGAATCCAATAATTTTCTTTAATAATTTGTGTCTTAAAGTGTCATTTATGTAAAGATGAGTAACTTTTCATATAAGAAGTGATATTTCAATAAAATTCACCTATTTCTAAAACCTGCAATGAAAGTAATAAAAGAAGAAACATTAGAAGGAATGAAAATGAAAACTACCAAAAAAAAATGAAATGAAAGAAAATATAAAAATGAAATGAAAGAAAATGTAAAGAGACTAGCTTTTCATATAAGAAGTGACATTTCAACAAAATTCACCTGTTTCTAAAACCTGCAATGAAACTAATAAAAGAAGAAATATTAGAAGGAATGAAAATGAAAACTACCAAAAAAATGAAATGAAAGAAAAATGGGAGGAGGATAATAAGTAACATGAGTTGTTACTAATTGAGGGAAAATAAAAGGTTAGTGGTGGCTAAGAATTAATTGATAGAATAGAAAATGTAGTAGAAACAAAATTGAACCAAAAGATGAAATCGAATTGGAAGAATTAGTAACATATCTATCTATTGTGGATTTATGATTATTAAAGTTTTTTTTACAAATGATTGTTAAAGTTCCACTTCTGAAACCGTAACAAACCAATGATATAGTGGGGTTTGTGGTTTTAATTGGTTATGCCAAAATTTCTTAAAGAGTTACATAATTTATTGGACTGGACTATGAAGGGATATTCAATGAAGCATTATTAAAGCATGACATTATTGTGATGGTAAAATATAGAGGGTCATATTTAGAGCTTGTTTGGCCAAGCTTTTTTGGGCTTCTCTTCTCCTTATAAGGAGAAAGTAGGGCCAAACACATTTCTAATAAAGCTATTTAGCCGAAGAAGTAGCTTTTGTTCAATGTACAAAATTGAGGGTTTGTTTGGCCAAGCTTTTTTACGGCTTATAAGCTTTTTGGAAGTCAAAGCTAACAATAAGTGCTTTAGAAGCAAAGCTAAAAGTTGTTTGGTAATTGTCATTTTTTTTAACTTCAAAGTGATT
>Ga0228711_1012829_pt1 | contig 10101 bp, 8 predicted proteins | sample MedpolnodulmetaG_2_FD_177996 | JGI IMG/M metagenome (GOLD analysis project Ga0228711, IMG submission 177996) | Root nodule microbial communities from Medicago polymorpha collected in Santa Monica, California, United States - brown nodules | ecosystem: Host-associated > Plants > Roots > Nodule...
GCGCCGCCGTCGTTCAGGCCCGGAGAGGACCTCTATCTTATGCTTGATGCTAGTCATAATACCGACACTACTCCTACACACTTAACTAAGTGACGGAGCATGTCCGGGCCTTTCGGGGGCTAATTCAAATCGATGGGAATACAAAATCGGACCCTGATGTCATTCACTAGCTGTGCATTAAACCCTACCCCATTCGGTAGCTAACCCGAGTGCTCGTTTGGCCCTATTTTAGCGAACAGGGTCCAGCTCGGCCCACCGCCTGGTGCTCCTAGGCCGCAAATCAGACATCACCAGCTTGCTGAGGAAATGACATGCCGTTTCAACATCTTACCCCTTCAATCGGCCATACGGAAAGCGGCGCAAATACGATTGTAGCACTTGTAAACGCGGCTGCTACTAAGGTGTGGCAACCATACATGCATCATCAGACGTTCGATGTGGAGAATACGGGCGAGACTCTAGTTGACGATGAACGGCAGCTTCGGATTGCCTCTGGAGAGGCGGACGGTCTTTGTTGCGGTACATTCGGTGAATTGCTTCAGGGCCAGCTGCCGATTGGCTCTCTGTCCGGCGACAGTCATTTTTTAGTTACAATGCCGATAGCGGTTTTTGCGCGGGCCCACTTCATCCCGGTTGCAGGCTCGCGATCTGTAACCGTTTATCCGCCACATAAAGTCAAAGCAAAACGATTGGCTGAGAGCCTTTTGCTGGCACTCGGCGCCTCAGGTGGAGTCCTCCTTTTGAAGTCTGAGCTCCCGGAGGGTAAGGGACTGGCGAGTTCGTCTGCGGATCTTGTCGCGACTGCACGATCAATCGCCTCCTGCCTCAAACGTAGAGTCCCGACAAAATTGATCGAGAAGCTAATGGCAGAGATAGAGCCATCCGACGGGGTAATGTACCCCGGCGTGGTCGCATACCAACAGCGAGCTGGTCGCCTTATCTCCTTCCTCGGGCAGATACCGCCGCTTGCTATCGTGGGTGTTGACGAAGGAGGGACGGTCGAAACCGTCGACTATGATCAGCGGCGGGGTGAGATCTCCGCCAATCACCGAGCACAATATCAACATTTACTCGACCGCATACAGATAGCGATTGCGCAGGGCGACACGGCCACGATAGGCGCAGTAGCAACCTCCGGCGCGCTCCTGCATCAAGAGCGGGCTCCGAAGAAGCATCTAGATTCGATGCAGAAAGCATCCGCTGAAACTGGCGCACTTGGGGTAATAGTCGCGCACAGTGGTACGATGGTTGGAATTCTGGTCGATCGAATGGCGCCAGACTTCCCGCAGAAGCTTGAATCAGTGGTTGACTGTGTATCGGCTATCGACCAATCGCCACAAATATATCTTACAATGAGCTGAGGAAGACCTAATAAATGGACACGTTTTCTAACCACACTCCGTTCTCCGGTTATTCTGATGCCTATGCTCTTCCAAGAATTATTCGGTGCGAGGCGAATCTGTATTTGGCGCAGTTCGCGTTCATGAAGCTTCTCCCAGCAAAGTACATTATAGAGCAAGCAATATCTCGAGGGGATTTGACGCCTGGGATGAAAGTTCTCGAGACTTCGAGTGGAACCTTCGCCCTGGGTTTAGCCGTAGTTTGTCGGGAACTCGGCTTCCAACTCGAAGTCTTCACAGATCCAGTGATGGACAAAGGTCTGAGAAACCGGCTGGACTCCTTGGGAGCCGAAGTGTTCATCGTGACTGAAAAGGCCAAGCAGGGTGGCTTTCAAAGAAGCCGCCTTGACGCGTTACACGGCAGAATGAGACAGCTAGGGCAATCCTGTTTCTGGCCCCGGCAATATGAAACGCCGGACAATCCTGCAGCCTACAAGCCTTTCGCCGACCAAATAGCGGAGATGTTCGGTGCCGATATAACGTTGGTGGGGTCGGTCGGATCAGGCGGCTCTACTTGCGGAACGATAGAGCGCCTCCGCCAAATAGCTCCAGGGGCGCGTCTCATCGGCGTGGACACCTTCAATAGCGTCATTTTTGGCCAACCAGACGGCGAACGGAAACTGCGGGGGCTGGGGAATAGTCTCGTTCCCGAGAACGTGAAGCATAAACTTTATGATGAGGTGCACTTCATCGCGGCTCCGCTCGCATTTACTGCTACGCGTAGCTTACACGAGCAGCATGCCGTCTTCGCTGGTCCGACCTCTGGAGCAAGCTACATCGTTGGGCGTTGGCGCGCTCGGCAGTATCCAAAAGAAACCGTAGTCGTCATATGTCCTGATGAAGGTCACCGTTACGTCGAAGCTGTTTACGATCAAGAGTGGCTCAAGCAGAACGGATGTCTACATGAAGGTGTCCTTCCGGACGCTCCGTTCAGCGAAGAGCACCCCACAACCGCGCTTCCGCCATGGAACCGATATCGTTGGAATCAGAAAAGCCGGGAAGCTGTTCTAAACGCGCTGGAGGACGACTATAATGAACCGAGGTAGCTTCCTTTTCGTGGAAAGCAACACGACAGGCACTGGCGAACTATTAATCAAGCGCGCCCTGGCCTTGGGTTTTACGCCGTACCTCGTTACGCGCAACCCAGCGCGCTATCCCTTCCTTAAGGACTCCGTGGCTACGGTGATCGAAGCTGAAACGCGCAGTCTGGATGAACTCATCGCGGCCGCCGCCAAGTTGGAAAGGCTCGCAGGAATATATTCGTCGTCGGATTATTTCGTGGAAGCAGCGTCGAGTGTTGCGAGGGCGCTGGGGCTACCGGGAGCGAATCCTGACGCCGTAGCTATATGCCGGAACAAATGGAATCAAGCGGTTGAGTTGCGGCGGAAATCAATCCAGATTCCCGAAACGAGTTTGGCGACGTCCGTCAGAGACGTGGAGAACATCCTTGCCCAAGCTACTCTGCCGGTCATCGTGAAGCCGGTCATCGGAAGCGGCAGTAGCGGCGTGAGGTTGTGCGACAGTACCGAAGCCGCCATCAGGGCGTTTGAGAATGCAAACGACGTATTGTTAGACCAAGTGGATTTGCGCAGCCCCGACGTACTCATCCAGCAATATATAATGGGTGAGGAATACTCTGCGGAAATAATTGCCTATGATGGTACAATGCATTGCCTCGGAATTCTTGCGAAGCACAAGTCCCCCCCTCCCTGCTTCGTTGAGGTCGGGCACGACTACCCCGCAGCGCTCCCCGAGCGTTCACTCCAGGAACTGGCTTCTTTTGCTGCAGGGGCAGTATCGGCTCTGGGCATAGAGTTCGGACCGGCTCATGTGGAGTTCGTTATTGCCGATTCAGGTCCGGTGGTAATTGAGGTTAATCCTAGGTTGGCCGGAGGGATGATTCCGGTCATGCTCTCGCACGCGTTAGGCACGTCAATCCTCGACATGGTGATCAATCTTTACGCGGGTGAAATATTCGCGCCTCCACAAGCGAGGGCAAGGGCGGGTGCCATCCGTTTCCGACTGGCTGACAAGCCTGGGAAGCTTAAACGCCTGAACTTTTCTCGAAGTCCAGAGCCGACTGTCCCGAAGGTGGGGCTTCTAAAATCCGAGGGAGACGAAGTTCAACTAAATGGTGATTTCAGAGACCGAGTAGCCTATGCGGTAGGCGTAGCTGATGAACTTGATGCGGCTGCCACTGCAGCTGAACGGATGATAGATTCCATTGTGATTGATATCGAGGCAACTGCCAGCGCGGCAGACAACAAGCAAGGTGCTGACTCAGGAGAGGGAAGCTGGATCTTGCATCCTGAAGCGATGAAGTTGCTCGCTCCGCCCATTGATATCTCGCGAGACGGTCGGCTACTGCAATTGCAAGCGGCTATAGACGAAGCACATCTGGTGATGCTCGCTGATCAGGCCCTGGTTAGCCGAGCTGTAGCAGCAGATCTGCTCAAGCATGTATCGGATCTCCGTAACGAAAGCTTCCAATCTTTGGACGGTCGTGATGCTCCGAGGGGTATCTATCTGGCCTATGAGGCTGAACTTGCCAGCAGAGCAGGCCCGGAGAAGGCCGGTTGGCTACATCTGGCAAGATCCCGGAACGACTTGAACGCTACGATTTCTCTCCTGCGTCTACGGGAAGCGGCGTGCTCCATATCTGAACACATTGGAATTGCACAAGATGCCCTGCTTAAGCGAGCGGAAGAGGCATCGAGCCTTGTGGCTCCCCTATACAGCCAGTATCAGATCGCACTTCCAGGATCACCCACGCACTACTTGCTTGGGGTCTTCTTCGCTCTCGGGCGCGAGCGCACGCGGGTACACAAACTTTTGCAAGAGATCAGGATTTGCCCTATGGGAGCGGGAGCCGGCGGTGGCACCAGTGTGCGGATAGATCCGTCAAAAACCGCGAGTCTTCTTGGATTCGAACAGCCATCGTTCAACTCTCTCGATGCAGTCGCGAGCCGAGATCTGCATCTCCATGGGCTTTCAATCTTCGCTGGGGTTTCAATCTTGCTCAGTCGTTTGGCTCAGGACCTTCAGGTTTGGACGACGCGTGAGTTCGCCCTCATAGACGTTCCTCGCAATCTCGCTGGCGGCTCTTCCATGCTGCCTCAAAAAAAGAACCCGTTCCTCCTTGAACACATCAAGGGAGCAGCAAGCACTGTCCTGGGTGCCTACGTTTCTGCGGCAGCGGCTACCAGCAAATCGCCTTTCAGCAACTCGATCGAAGCAAGTAACTACGGCTGCTCTCCGTTAGGTCTTGCCGAGGGTGCCCTTATACGTTCGATAACGCTCACAACGCTTATCGTGAAGTTCATGTCTTTCAATGCGGAGTCAATGCGGGAAAATCTGGAAGACGGCTTAGCGATGACAACTGTTGCCGCCGAACGAATTTCGTCGCGAGGTGTTCCTTTTAGAGATGCCCACACACAAGTTGGTGAGATTGCGAGGCGCCTGTCTTTTGATGACTGCGCTGCGGAGCGCCGAAGCGTGTTGGCCGGCGAGCTCGGTGAGGCGTTACCTGCGAGTCTCGAGGAGTGCAGGGATGCGTTGCAATTCGGAGGAGGACCGGGAAGGAGCTCAACCGACGGCCAATTGTCCGTAGCAAAAACGCAGCTTCGGGACATGCAGCTGAACTACGCGGACATACGGGACAGGTGCATGCGTGCCGAGATGCAGCGCAAACAGAGGGTGAAGGAACTCATTGAAAGGGATAAAGACACTTAAGCATCGAATATATTGGCAGCGCCTTGATCCTGGCTCACGAGATCAGTCCATTGCCGGGGGACTGACCAAACAGTGCCGTCCTCGGTTTGCAGCAAAAGCCGTTCACCATGCCGGTTGTAGCGCTTGCCGACACATGGCAACTGCCGTGCGAATAGAGGATGAAACGGATGAGTTACCCGCACTAACCGCGCATCTGCGTTGGCAGTGGCTGCATTCTCTTGTGAGATACAAGCGGCTGGAAAAATCGCAGTTCTGCTGACCGCGGATCGGTCCTAACCGCGTTCAGCTCGACCATGCCAAGCTTCTGGCGCTCATCGATGGCATGGACTGGAAGCGGGTTCGCGTGGTGCCCGTGAAGCCGCCGGAGATTGTTGGGTAAGCCCTGCGGCGAAGTGAATCAGCAGCCTGAAAGGGCAGGAAAACCGGGGCAGAATGTGCTTTTGTCGACCCGATGACGCCGCCCGATCTCAAACTCGAGCGGCGTCGGCGCTGGTCGCGGGAGGAGAAGGAGCGGTTGGTCGCGGCGACGCTTGAGCCACGTGCAAGTGTTTCGGAGATCGCGCACTCGGCCGGCATCCATGTGAGCCAGCTCTTCCGCTGGCGCAAGGAGCTCTGCCAAATCTCCGCGGCGTCCGTCCCGCAACTCGTTCCGGTGGAGGTCGTCGGGACGTTGCCAGTGCCGCCGACGCCGGCATCACCGGAGCCGCCGCCGGCCCCTCGCTTGCGCAAGAAAGCAAGCATGGTGATGATCGAGCTTGGCGGCGGTCGTCGTCTCCGGGTCGAGAGTGACATCGACACCGAAGCCTTGGCCCGCATTCTCGATGTGCTGGAGCGCGGTCCCGAGCGGTGTGAAGGTCTGGCTCGCCACTGGTCATACGGACATGCGCAGGGGCTTTCCCGGCCTGTCGCTGGTGGTGCAGGAGACGTTGAAGCGCGATCCGATGAGCGGCCATCTGTTCGTCTTCCGGGGCCAGAGCGGCGGTCTGATCAAGGTGATCTGGCACGACGGCCAAGGTGCCTGCCTGTTTACGAAGAAGCTCGAGCGCGGCCGCTTCATCTGGCCGTCGGCGGCCGACGGCACAGTGGTGATCACGCCAGCGCAGCTCGGCTATCTGCTTGAAGGCATAGACTGGCGAATGCCGCAAAAAACCTGGCGTCCGACGTCGGCGGGATGAGCAAAACGCTGGCGGGGCAGGAGCGAATATGATTCCATCCCCGCCATGACCGATGCGGCCGATCAGCTTCCCGACGACCTTGGCAGCGCGCACGCGATGATCCTCGCGGAGCGTGCGGCCCGCCGTGAAGCAGAGGCCGTTGCCGCCCGCGCCCAGGCGGTGAACTCGCATTCGGATGCGCTGATCGCCCGGCTCCGGCTGGAGATCGAGAAGCTGAAGCGCGACATCCATGGCAGCCGCTCGGAGCGCAAGGCCCGGCTTCTGGAACAGATGGAATTGCAGCTCGAGGAGCTGGAAGCCGACGCCAGCGAAGACGAACTGGCCGCGGAGATGGCAGCACGCTCATCGACGGTTAGGGCCTTCGAGCGCAGGCGTCCGTCGCGCAAGCCGTTTCCCGAGCATCTGCCGCGCCAACGCGTCGTCATTGCCGCACCTCAAAGCTGCCCGTGCTGCGGATCGGCCAAGCTGGCGAAGCTGGGTGAGGACATCACCGAGACGCTGGAGGTGATCCCGCGCCAGTGGAAGGTGATCCAGACTGTACGCGAGAAGTTTACCTGCCGCGAATGCGAAAAGATCACCCAGCCGCCGGCACCCTTCCACGTGACGCCACGCGGCTTTGCCGGGCCGAACCTCTTGGCAATGATCCTGTTCGAGAAGTTCGGTCAGCACCAGCCGCTGAACCGGCAGAGCGAGCGCTATGCCCGCGAGGGCATCGACCTCAGCCTGTCGACGCTCGCCGACCAGGTCGGGGGCTGCGCCGCGGCGCTGAAGCCGGTGCATGCGCTAATCGAGGCGCATGTGCTGGCCGCCGAACGGCTGCATGGTGACGACACCACCGTGCCGATCCTGGCGAAGGGGAAGACCGATACGGGTCGCATCTGGACCTATGTCAGGGATGACCGGCCGTTTGGTGGGCAATCGCCACCGGCGGCGCTCTATTATGCTTCGCGCGACCGGCGGCAGGAGCATCCCGAGCGCCATCTGAAGAACTTCACCGGCATTCTGCAGGCGGACGCCTATGGCGGCTACAATCCGCTGTTCAAGGTGGATCGCGATCCTGTTCCGCTGACGCAGGCGCTGTGCTGGGCGCATTCACGGCGCAAATTCTTTGTGCTTGCCGACATCGCCAGCAATGCCAGCGGCAAGAATGCTGCCGCGATCTCGCCGGTTACGCTCGAGGCGGTCAAGCTCATCGACGCTCTCTTTGACATCGAGCGCGACATTAACGGTCTCTCCGCCAGCGAGCGCCTGCAACGACGTCAGAAGGACAGCCGTCCGCTCGTTGATGAGCTTCAGACCTGGCTTTGTAGAGCGACAATCTGGCTGAGATCCGTCTCATCTTGGTTGTCGCGCTGCATGGCTTCGATCTGAGCGAACAAAGCTGTCGCGCAGTTCACCGGTCACCGAGCCGATCGATTACATGCTGAAGCGCTGGGACGGCTTCACGTCCTTCCTCAGCGACGGGCGGATTTGCCTGACGAACAATGCCGCCGAACGGGCGTTGTGTGGCTTCGCTCTCGGCAGAAAGGCATGGCTCTTCGCCAGCTCCGATCGTGGTGCCGATCGCGCTGCCTTCATGGCAACGCTGATCACGAGCGCTAAGCTCAATGACGTCGATCCACAGGCATGGCTCGCCGACGTTCTTGCTCGTATCGCCGACACCCCGATCACCAGGTTCGAGCAATTGCTCCCGTGGAATTGGCGGCCAGTAATGCCCCTCCAGGGTCAGGCTGCCTGACCTGCGGCGTTCGCCGACAGGTTGCGAAGCGTTGGCCTTCCCAGCAAACACAACGAGGGTCTCCCCATGAGCGAAGTTCCAAAAATTAAACTGTTCTTTGAGTGGGGCGGGGGAGTTCTCTGGTGCGCCAATGACGCTGCTCATCAACGCTTTGACGTAGGGCCTATTGAAGACAAGCTGTCCTTGTCGGATGAAATCCGACACCGATTGCATGGCATGGTAGTGTGGCATGATACAGCACTGGATTGGAACAATCCTCCGGGACCTAGCCCTTGGTCCAAAGCGGAAGGTGTCAGATTTGCCGAAGCAGTTGACCAGCTTCTTGAAGACATCAGACGGGAAATTGGGCCCGGCTACGAAGTCATCAACGAACATTGTCCCATCTATTGATTCAATTGAGATGTCGGCGTTACCTCCGGCACGCGTCGGTACGACTAAGCGCCGGAGGCATTCTGCTATCCGCGGCCCTGACCGGATGGATACTGTTGAAGCGCTGAAGGCCATGGTGCTTGCCATGGCCGAAAAGGCGGCACGGGCCGACGCCCTGGAGAGCGAGGTCGCCGATCTCAAGGCGCGCAAAGCCGATGCCGATGAGCGCATCGAGCGGCTGACGCAGATCCTGAAAGCCTTTGATCGCGCCAGCAGGCCTCTGCGGCGGTGGTCGCCGAGCTCTTCGCTCTCTGGCAGCAGACCCTGCCACGGATCTCCGGCAAATCGAAGCTGGCCGAGGCGATCCGTTAAGCCATCTGGCGTCGTGCCATCTTCGAACGCTTTCTGACCGACGGCCAGCTCGACTCCAACATCGTCGAGCGCGCCATCAGGCCACAGGGCGGGCCTGAGTCACCCGTCGTGAGGCAGGGCTATCGCATATGAGCGATAAGAGAAGTGAGGAATTGGTCATCCCAGCCCGCCTTTTTGATTTTCCGGCGGATGGAAGCCTTGTCGGGGTGAGATCGCAAGAGGTTGAGAGCGATCTTGCGCAAGAAGGCCATGTTCTGAGGGCCGTTGTCCTTGCGGTTTCTGGCGGCGTCCTCGCGGAAGTGGACATCCAGAACCCAATGCAGTTTGTTTTCGATTTGCCAATGGGTTCTTACAACCTCGATCAGCGCGCTCGGCGACATGGTGGTGGAGAGCAGGAAGTAGCGGACATGGCTGGTCAAATGGCCGTTGGTATGACGGCTTGTGGTCTCGACGCAGCCGATGGCCTGCAGGCCGGGAAAGTTGATGTCGTCGACAGCCACAACGCTGGCGCGGCGTGTCTCGGTGCGGTCATAGGCAGTCTCGGCTGCAATCTGGATGCTCTCGACGTGGTCGGCGTCTTCGATGCGGGCGAGCGCCTGGGCCAAGAGGCCGGGCTGGTTGGCCTTGAGTGCCAGAGCATAATCGCCGCCGGCAGCGAGGATGGCGCGGGCGGTGTCGGGCCGGCAATGCAGGGCATCGGCGGTGACGATAGAGCCCTCCAGTGCCAGCAGCGCGAGCGCATCGAGAGCCCCTTGCACCTCATTGCGGCCCGGCGCGAGCTTTTGGCCGACGACCAGACCGGAACCGGCAGCCCAGACATTGACGAAGTGGAGTGGCGTGGCCTTGGCGGCGCGCCGGTAGGTACCGCGCACCGCCTTTCCATCGATTGCTACCACCCCTTCGAGACCCTGCGCAAAGCTCGCCGTGAGACGGCGAAAGGCCGCATCAAAGGCATCCGGATCGAGATGGCGGAAGACGGTGGAGAAGGTGTCATGGCTGGGAATGCCATAGGGCAGCGGCACGATTGTCTTCAGCCATTTCTTCTTGGCAACGCCGAAATCGGCCATATCGGTACAGCTTTCCGCGCCGCAGACAATCGCCGCAACGGCAATGAACAGGATCGACGTCAACGGACGGCGCGCATTGCGACCGCGCGGATCGGGCAAATCTTCAAAGCAAGCGGCAAATCGGGACTGTCAGGAATTCTGTGCGGTGGGCCGGTTTCATCAGTTGAAGAACCGCTCGCCAAAGATGACGGCGAACTGTGTCTTTGCCTCCACCCATTCCCGCGGCGCCCGTTTCCATTGCTCGGCCG
>Ga0228711_1012830_pt1 | contig 10100 bp, 9 predicted proteins | sample MedpolnodulmetaG_2_FD_177996 | JGI IMG/M metagenome (GOLD analysis project Ga0228711, IMG submission 177996) | Root nodule microbial communities from Medicago polymorpha collected in Santa Monica, California, United States - brown nodules | ecosystem: Host-associated > Plants > Roots > Nodule...
TATGTGCGGTTTTACACCTATTTTAGTGTAAAAGTGGGGTTACAAATACATATATCACACCAGTTTATTAGAAAAAACAGGTACAATATGTTGTTTTTATACCCAATAAAAAACAGGTGTTGTATCTCAAACTTACAACACCCGATGATATAACCCCGGCAAAAAACAGGTCTTAAATCTAAAAAAAACAGGTTTTGTATCCCTGATTTGCACTAGTGCCACTTATTCAGATTGAAAGAAAAGAGGAAAAAAGATGTAGAGAGGTGATTTTAAATATAAAAAAAAACTTAAAATCACCCCTCATCGACGAATGAAGAAGAAAGAAAATTTAAAGAGAAGTTGGAGTTTCTCTCACTAAAAAACTAAGACTGGTTGGAGTTTCTCTCACTAAAAAATTAAGACCGGCTTTGAAATATATTTATTAACAAGAATTTTTCTAATTACACCCTATAATTCCTTGGTGCACCCTAAAATAACAAAATGACCCCAAAATTACAATTGACCTGTGGTTTTCATTTTACAGAATTTAATATTTGAATATTTAAATATTTATGAATTTATGACATGTTTCAATTCTGAAATTTCCATAAGCTTGTGAACATTCAATACAAATAATATATATCACCAAAACCTCACAATTTCCTAATACTGATCCACCTCAAACGGTGAAATTTCCATATTGCTAATTCAATTAACAATGAATTAACCAATCATTTTGGCACCTAAGATAACTAAAATATGGATACAGATTCCTAGTGCTGGTCCAAACAACAATGAACACCACTCATGTTAGAGCCCCTACCACATACCAAGATAATGTATAACCATTTTTACTTGATGGAGCTTTTTTTTTCTTTCAATTGAAGCATGACTTAACATTGTTCTTGCACGGCAAGCTTTGTTTTCTCGAATAAGAGCACATAACATACAGGCAAATTTGACATTGACAAAATGGCTACAGAACTAGGTAAGTAAATAACAAGATTATGAATGTTAATTTTATTCTTTATCAAATTCTGATCTTGACATTTAAAAACTATTTGAATTGGCGTAAAAACGGACACTCCGCACTCGTCTGTCCAATCTTCTTATAACACTAATATCTATGAATTACTAACAGTAGTTTTTAAGAAGTTTTAATTAATTATTTTGATTTTGATGAGTGCCCGTATGTCTAATTTACTTATTATGTCAATGCGTATAAACTACAAACGACAGTTTTATGAAATTTTAATTACAATCATAGGTATATATAATAGGACATTTTACACTTTCATACCACAACAAACTATACTTATTTTTTTAATGATACCAACAATATAACAAATATAATATCTTTCAAAAAAATATTACAAATATAATATAGTCAAATAACATTCCTATAGTCAAACTTACTTAAAGGTATAATTGGAAGAAGAAAAAGTCATCTCAAAATATCATATTTTCTTTATATATACTATAAGGATCTAAGCATGTTGTAATTTACTCTAATTTTTATTTCAAATAACTATACTAAAAACAATATAAACAATAAATATTTATGTTAACCAACATTTGAAAACAAAAGTGAAGCAATGGATATGTTCATTAAAGAGTTATACAAAGAGTTATAAACAGTACAAACAAACAATGAATTTTTCACTGTATAAAGCATTTTTCGTTTATAAATTAGAAAAGAACACAAAATTAGCATCTCTTTTATCATTTTGTATGAATGAAGTAACCACCAGGCAACTGGATCATGAGTACATAGTTGATGATGGCACATAAGTATTTGATTTTTTTTGTTTTGGTTTCTTACATAACTCTAATTTGATTTCAGAAAAACACATTCATAAATGAAAAAAAATAATATAAATCTTATAATAAATTTTTGCTGACATTGATTAATTTTGTAATTTCCCTCCTAACATACACCTGTAGAGGAAAAAAGTTGCTTACTTATGATTATGAAGCTAATTCCAGTATTAAAACATCTTAGAAAATGAACACTGTTCTGATATATATAAGCAAAAAAATCTGAACCAAAATAAACAAGGGTATAATGAGTGTTTAGTTGGTGAATGGGATATCATCTATGCTTTTTGTTCTGTTTCATTTGTTCTATCATCATCAAAATCCTTGATTATTTCAGGAACATAAATGAGAAAGAAGTTAGTGATCTTGAGAAAATTAGGGATTTCAGGGTGGATCTGGAGGTTCCTAATTCACACAGAGAAAAATAGTATTTTGATCAAAATAATTTCTTTTTTAAGTAGTTTGTTCAACTAGCTATGCTCACGGAGACAGTAATTTAATCAATTAGTGAAAGGAATTTTAATTATATATCAAATAATTTAACTATACAATATTATTAATCCTTACTAGAAAAATCAATTGAAAGAAAATTAAGCACAAAAATCAATAAACAAATAAATAAATGTCGATTGCACTCTTGATAAGAAGCAGATTAATACAGCGTGACTCCAAGCGTGAGGGATAAATGAAGCCCAGATACATGATACGACATGGATACGATACGACACTAATACGACGATATGAGAAAATTTCAAAATTCAAGATACGATATGGCTGTGATTCTTTAATAAAAAATTAATTTTAAATTAAATAACTAAATGCAAAATATATAAATATAGGTAATATTGATTTTTTTTTTGTGGGGTAAGCAATATTAATACTAAAGAAAGTGACAACAATTATTCAATTACATACATCCGAAAAAGATAACATCATTACTTAATCAATTACATATATTCCAAAAAGATAACATCATTATGTGATATTATATCCCAAAGAGAACATTATTACCTAATGTATACATTATAATGTCTTTTTATTTTTCTTACTATTTCTTTTTAAAGAAAAAAACGAAACTACAAAAATCATGTTTCATCTTTTATTATAAGAAAACACGAAAACAAAATAATAGAAAAATTATGTATCTTGCACGTATCGGTTCGCACTATAGTATCCCTCATGTGGACGTATCTGAAACTATCAAGCAATTATTATTTTTAAATAAAATTTAATTATTGAATACTCTTCCGATACATATCAGGGGTGTATCAGGCAGGTATCAGTGCATATACGTATCATATACGGGTGCATCATCAATTTTATTTTGAAGAATCCGTGCTTCAGAGGGGATAATATTAACAGGGGAATAAGAAACTACAATTGGAGCTCCCTTTGATTTTTCTTTCCTCCTTGATTTCTCAGAAGATGAAGATTTCAATTGAGATGAAGAATTAGGTGTGACTTGAAATTGCAGTGTGCAAAGCTTATATGATTTAGTTGTAATATTGGTTTGAACTCGGGTTATTGATAACATGGTCTATTTATAATGTCTCAGATATATCATAGAATGATAACAAAAATGGTTAGGAAGGTACTATGCTAGTCCATCGGTCATCATATATGTTAAGAACATTTTTGGGACCACATAGAACTTTGAAAATTCTTTCATGAATCATATATATTGTTGATTATGTATTCGAAATTACAATGTTATTTCTTCTGTCTTTTTCAATGGCTAACCCGAATTGGGGAGGAACTAGTCATGGTCCAATTGGTATGACTTGATTGTTCTAGTATGGGCAGGTCCATGTTCCATAAGTTATTTCATTATGTAAGATGAACAAGCACGAATTAATATTCATAGAGAAATTATTGCTCAAATTAAGTTTAGGCCATACTATATTTAGAAAGGTTTTTATGTTATACGTGCATAAAATGGCTATAATCACTCCTCTCCTATTCTTCTTCTGATCTTTACCATTATCACCTCCTCTCCTCTAGATTGTTTCACCTTTGCAATTTACGTGTATTGATAATGGCTAAAATCAAATTAATCTGTATTAAACGTCACCAACACCATTATCCCTTTTTTTTTCCTAAATGAATCTCATGGAACTCAAATCTAGTCAATCACAGTACTATTGTCGCGGTATTAGCATGTATTTAATGTATGTTTTCGACACGTAATTTATTTAGTCGAAAGAAAGTTTATTCAGTTTAATCTGGGGCAACTGCATTCGACAAGATACGATGGATGTTGACATTTTCAAAGTATCTGATTTCGACTAAATGGAATTCAAATCTCTTTTGAAGAGGCAAAATGAGGGGTTCAAGACACGTGGAAGCAAATCAAATATGTCGAAGATTTGTAGTTTAGGACAGTTAGTTTTCAGTAAGTTTACTTATGTATATATAGAAGTTTTTCATAGGAAATAGGGGTCACAAATCATAACCAGAATTCTTATGCTCAAATTATCAAAGCACCAAGAGAGAAAAGAGTAACAAGAATGTATGAAATTGATTTGGGGAACTACTTATTCAATACAATACAAATTTATTTCTTTTAACTCTTTTACTTTTAACTTTAAAGTTAAAGTTTTCTTTCAAAGTTCTAAAAACATGTTTGATTATGTCGAATTGATCATTAATCTTGATGTAGGAGGGTTTCCTTAGTAATTTTATAGTATTTTATTTTAGCCAAATCTTAGTAATTTTCTAGAACTTTTTATTATTATTTCGTTTTGTTTTATTTCGGCCCACGAGTTTGTTATTTCTTTTGCTATTTAAACAGAACATTATGCAGCCTAAGGGGCACTTTTTTATTCAATAAAATTATTTGAGATTTTATCTCAATTATGGTGGATTCTGGAAACCCTTATTTTGATAAGTTTGTCGCTTGCAACCTGTCAGTTTATCTTTTAGGTTTAGCGCTTGCTAACCCTTGCTTTCGTACCACGTCAGTTGGTATTCTCTTTTTATTGGGGGAGTCTCCAATGAATGGAAAGCTCTTATTTAGAATGAGAACTCGGGGTCGAGTTCTTCAGATGTGGAGGAGACTGAGGGTTTCCTTAGTAATTTCATAGTATTTTATTTTAGTCAAATCTTAGTAATTTTCTAGAACTTTCTATTATTATTTCGTTGTGTTTTATTTCGGCCCACATGTTTGTTATTTCTTTTGCTATTTAAACAAAACATTATGCAGCCTAAGGGGCACTTTTTGATTCACTAAAATTATTCGAGATTTTTTCTCAATTCTGGTGGATTCCAGAAACCCTCGTTTTGATAGGTTTGTCGCTTGCAACCTATCAGTTTATCTTTTAGGTTCAGCACTTACTAACCCTTGCTTCTGTACTGCGTCAGTTGGTATCAGAGCAGGTTTTTCCTGTTCTTTTCCTAACAAGATCAGCCATGGGAGATCAACTTATGACGAGGGCAGAGTTTGCTGGCATAACCGCGACTCATACCACGACATCAAAGCTCTTTCAGATCAGATGGTGGCGTTGATAGCTATGGTTGACGACAACAACAACAACGCGAACAACAACTACAACAACAACATAAAAAATCCGAATGGGAGAGGAGAACCAATTCCAGTTATTAGGGTTCGTAATAAGAACCCTACTATTGTTATGCACCGAAAATCAGAACATACCCGCGAATCTGATTTGAAATACTATGAACGTAGATATTACAACAAGTTAAAGAATGATTACTACAGGTTTAAAATCTCTGACTCAATATATCGTTGTCCGTTTTGTTATAACAAAGATTACTCCTTGACCGACCTTTTGAGACATGCCTCCAGAATAGCAGGTAACTCACGTTTTGATATTGCTAGACATTCTGTTTTGATAACGTATATTCTAAGCTATCTTGATGTTAAAGTCGATGAAAATAAGCAACCTGATGTTATTGACTCAACTATATTGTGCCTCGATTCATTGTTGTTCGATGTCAACGACACACGAAATTACAGACAAAGGATAAAACTGTTGTAAATTCAGTTTCAAAAATCAACATGGAGACTGAGAATAGATCTGCAAGGCAACGTGTTCTTAGCAATATTGTGATAACAACAGAGACCACATCTTTGGCAAATAAGGATACTTCAGCAGAGCCTAATGTTGTTGAGAAGATTTGTACAACAGATTACTCTAATGAGGAGCCACAGTTATCCTCCAATGCATGCTCGGAGATGCCAAGAACAATTATCACCGAAATTGAGAGTACGGTGGATGTCAATCCTCCGAAATCTGCTGTGATAATCATCCAGTCTTGGGTTAGAGGATATTTGGTTCGGAGAGCACTTCTAAATAGTAAGAATGTAGTGAAGTTGCAAGCTGTTGTGCACGGACACTTGGTTAGAAGGCATGTTGTTGGAGCATCGCGACGTGTTCAAGCGATTACTAAAATGCAAGATCCGTCTTCAGCTCCGAATCACAATTCAACAATGGGATTAGGACTCAATGTTGTGAGAATGAAAGGGGTGAAGTTTAAGGAAGATGATTGGGGTTTTACCGAGCAATCTTCAGCCTCTATTCAAACTGAATTTTCTACCCACAGTTCTATGGTTGATTCCCAGTGAGAAGCAGATTTTATCTTTGAAGATCATGTCTCCAATGCTGATATTGAAGTTTCCAAAGAGAGTGAAACGATTACTCGTGGTGATGAAAACAAAGTTGTTTATGAACCGGTTCAATTTGAAACACCTGAGCAGTTGGAAGCACTCTTGGAAAACGTATGCTTCACTGAGAAGGAGAAGATGGAAATGTTGTCTCAAACTCCAGAGGTTGAAAATTGCATGGAAATTCTCATGCTTGAGTCATTGAGGCAGTACCCTTACGAAGATTTGGAATCAGTATCAAGGATTGAGGATGTTATTTCTGAGTACACCAAGGAGGTGAAAGCACGTGCTCCAAAAGGTAATATACTTGTTCAGCACCTGCCATACTCTGAGAAAAATATGTCTCTCATTTTGGAAGTGGATGAGGAAAGTTTAGGACTTCCCACAAGCTTATCCATGGTAGATATTGTTGAATCATATTTCGAGAATATCAAACCTCAAAGTTTTGATGAACGATATCAGTCGATAACAGAGGGAAAGGAACTTTTGGATTCTAAGATGCATGACATGGTGAAGTTGTTTTCTGAAGATTGTATATCAAAGAAGAGTTTGGTGTTATCAGATATATTTCGCGAGAGATTTTATAAATATGTTGGAAAGTGAGCATGTGGATAGGAATGTTGCCCTGGATGAGACATTGCAGGCTGATAGTGTTTTGTTAGTGAATTTAATTACCTTCCAGGAGTTCGTGTTCTTTGATGAGGACATGATTAACACCTTTGAAGCTTTTCATGACACAAAAACATCAAATGATCTAGAAGAAACAAGTGACTGGATGTTCAAGAAAGAGTTTAACTTTAAAAGTTTTGATGAATTGATTGTTAGTTTGAGATCGGCTTAAATCCGATGATCCAAAGGATTCTTCTAATTCTGCTAGGCAGAGGAAATGGCTAAGAAACATGAAGCTTATAGAAGATGATCTTAAGCATGAAATATTTGTTGACGACACAATTGTATCTGTTTTAAACTTTAATGTGTTAGCTTTATCAGTAGCCATTGCTCAAACAGGAAATGAGCAGTTTGGACCTGCTAAAGACTTTGCTTCTCTTGGATATATATGCACATGATGGTGATGGAAATTGCTTGCAGCTAAATATTTATACAAAACTATGCCTCTTTCAGTCTGTTCCAACTAAGATAATTTTGTTTGGCCATTTATGACTTTGACAAATAGACTTGGCCAAGATATCTTCATCAAGTTAAGTACTGAAGATGAACCCAAGATTTTGCATGCTACTACATTTCTTCAATAGGATCCAGGAGGGTATTCTCTTTTTATTGGAGGAGTCACCAATGAATGGAAAGCTCGTATTTAGAATGAGAACTCGGGGTCGAGTTCTTCAGAGGTGGAGGAGACTGATGTAGGAGGGTTTCCTTAGTAATTTTATAGTATTTTATTTTAGCCAAATCTCAGTAATTTTCTAAAACTTTCTATTATTATTTCGTTTTTTTTATTTAGGCCCACGAGTTTGTTATTTCTTTTGCTATTTAAACAAAACATTATGCAACCTAAGGGGCACTTTTTGATTCAATAAAGTTATTCGAGATTTTCTATCAATTCTAGTGGAATTCGAAAACCCTTATTTTGATAGGTTTGTCGCTTACAATCTGTCAGTTTATCTTTTAGGTTTAGCGCTTGCTAACCCTTGCTTCTGTACTGCGTCAAATCTTCATCTTCTTTTAGTTTCATCTTAAGAACATGATGAATATTCAAAAAAAATCTGAAAAAAAATTACACAACATGTTCTAGGATTTCTAGTTTGATCCTGCAAGCAATATTTTAAAACTAGCGTCTTTGATTACCAAAAACAACGGTAAACATACCGATGATGTTGTATCATTTTTGTTTAACAGGAAAACAATTGTTTATGTTGCTTCTAAAATATGCCTGCTAGTATCATTGTAGGTATTGCTAATCATCTTCATTTTGGGTGTTACGTAAATCAAAATTTTGTATTCAAACATGAATTGAATATGTATGATTATACGTAAATCAAATTTTTGTAGTCAAACATGAATTTTTGTAGACAATGGAATTTGCTTAGAATTTTATGACACGTACGTGACATTTGAAGATGCGCAAAAAACCAAAAACACATATTCCATTGAAAACGCATAAATTCAATTACATATGTGATCAAATTTGATCACATATCCATTGATGTCTATGAAAGAGAGGTGAGATTTAGAGTGAGATTAAAGAAAGGTTTTCAAAATAATTCATTTTCATAAAAATAAAAATAAAAAGTTATGAAAAAATTTATATCCATAAGAGTAACTTCGGTATTATGATTAGCTTTTTAATTAGATTTAAGTGTAACTGAATTTTTATGGAGCGTTACTAGAAAAAATCCAAATTTATTAATGAAGGTACGATGGTACTCAAATCAGATTACAATCACTAAGGTACAACTTTCAGACATTCAATCGTATTTGAAAACCAATCAAAAATTGCCAGTAACTACAAGAGTGAGGAAAAATTATTGTTAACAGGGAAATAAGAAACTACAATTAGAGCTCCCATTGATTTTTCCTTGCTCTTTGGTTTCTCTGAAGTTGAAGATTTCATTTGAGATGAATTTTCAGCATAATCAGAAACTTGAGATGATGAGTTTGAAGAAAGACCAAGGTAATTGAAGAACACTGAAATCAAAGCAATGATTAATTGAGATTTGACTTGAAATTGAAGTGAGTTTTTGTTTGTGTAATTGTGCTGGTTGCTGAAATGATTTAGTTGTAATGTTGTGGATTGAAATCAAGTAGTAATTACTTTGGTCTATATTTATATAATCATCAAAGGTTAGGAAGGTTCTATGAATATCCCATTTGCTTAGCAAGCAAGGAAAATATATTTAAGACCACAGTCATCTCTATTATATACAATTGTGCTATTTTTTTTTTTATTTAAAGTACACATGACAACCTATTAGTGAAAGACTCATTTAATGTTGTTTCTCATGTACACACAAAATATGATAGAGTTTATAATAGGAAAATGAGCACCGAAAATGGAATTGGAATTTGATTAGGTAACCGAAAATGAGCACAAAAAAAACGGAAATGGAATTTGCTTAGGTAACCGAAAATGTTGTGCAGAAAGTCAGAATTTAAAATTGTTGTTTAATGCACCAATGTTTTCTTTTATGTACAAAATAAATATGAAAAGGCTTATAATAGAAACAACAATCATAATTTGGTGAATTTACCTAAAATGTTATCTCTATTTGATAGGAGAAGTTAATGCACCATAATTTCAATCAAAATTATTTAATGCACCACGGTTGCAGTCGAACAAATGAACATAATATACAGAAGAAGAAGAAAAATGAGCACCGATTTTATTTTGAAATTGTTGTTTAATGCACCAATATTTTCTTTTATGTACACAATAAATATGAAAAAGCTTATAATAGAAACAACAATCATAATTTGGTGAATTTATCTAAAATGTTATCTCTATTTGATAGGAGAAGTTAATGCACCATGATTTCAATCAAAATTATTTGATGCAGTTGCAGTCGAACAAATGAACAGAATATACAGAAGAAAAAAAAATGAGCACCGATTTTATTTTGCCAGGTTTCCTTAACGGATTTTTATTTATGCATTGACGTAAATAATAAAAAGATTATTAAAATTAATTCATGTCATTTGTAGGTATTCCTCCAATATTACATTG
>Ga0228711_1012831_pt1 | contig 10100 bp, 6 predicted proteins | sample MedpolnodulmetaG_2_FD_177996 | JGI IMG/M metagenome (GOLD analysis project Ga0228711, IMG submission 177996) | Root nodule microbial communities from Medicago polymorpha collected in Santa Monica, California, United States - brown nodules | ecosystem: Host-associated > Plants > Roots > Nodule...
AAATCAATCCACTATGTGTTATAAATAACATCAAATATATTAGACTCATAACAAACAAATGAGATTGGTTTACCTTTATTTTCAAACCATTTCTAAAATTCAGAACAATCCTTCTTTATGTGTCCATTCATATTACAAAATGAACACTTGAACTTTTTCTTAATTCCACCTTCGGGAGGTATTTTACCTTTCCCCTTTTCCTTGGCTTGGTTCGAAATCATGTCATTTTCCACAATCGTCATCAAAGTATACCCATTCATTTCCATCGTCAACCTTTCTACTTCTTGAAAACACATGGTCAAGAGTTCATTAATTGACCATTTTTCTTTATGTGTGTTGTAAGAAATTTCTAGTGGTTCATACGGAGGTGGAATGTTATTCATAATATAACGAACAAGGAAAGATTCAGACATGTCAACCTCAAGTGTCTTTAGTTGTGCTGCAATGTCACTCATTTGCATAATGTGCTCACGCACACCTTTCATATGGAGGAGCTTAATAGTTGAAAACTCCATAATAAGGGTGCTTACGAGTGCCTTATCAGATGGTACAAAATGTTCATCAATGGCCTTAAGTAATGCTCGAACATTATTATGTCGATCAAAACAACCACGAATACTAGTCGGGATGTTGGTCATTATGAACTTCACACTAAGACGATTGGATTGTTCCCTCAACGATCAACATCATCTGGAAGGCTAGTTTCTGTAATAGAAGGTGGTTCATTTTTCCGAATAGCATAATTAATATCCATCAACCCTAAATAAAGAAGAATTCGCTCCTTCCACACCTTATAGTTTTCAACATTCAGTTCGGAAATCTCACACTTAAAATTAGAAAAATTCATAGCTGCAAAATTAAGCACATGCTTACAATTAAAATTGAGACTACAAAACAAATCATGTTTTACCAACATAAATCATGTTTCAAACTATGAACCTAGTGACATAAAATTTGCTTGTAGGCTAAAACTTTATTCAATTAGATTCATATAACTGAATGACAAAACTATCAATTTATGTTCCTTTTCCTAATTCCTGAGGGTAAGTTAGAAAATATAAATTGATATTTCACCCTAATTAATTATACAAAAACATAGCAAAAATTCATGTGGGATGAGATTTACTATGTTCAATATAATTAATTACCATCAATGTCACAACTATGATCTTCTTAAACACTTAATATATAATTTTGCATAATTAAAGATGTTGTGGCTACTCCCTAATTAATTAAAATTATATAGATCATCTAGACATTTAACTTAAAATAAATTACATAAACCGTAAGCAATTTATTTTAATTTATACAATTGTATGATTAGGCATAAATATCATACAACATACAAACTAAGTGTCATATTCGTAACACACATGAAATAAGCATGTGATACTACCACCATGCAACAATGCAGGTACCAAATATAACATATGGTGATACAAAATATATTTATGTTGAACTGCATCATGAAGCTTAAAACAAATAAACCATGACTCAATTGCATAGCATTTTATTATTATAATAATAAAATCAAGCAATGCAAATCAAATTGGTCGCAACAATTAAAAAGCCTATGGCAATAGCAGTAGAACAGAAATGCAAACCGTAACTGCAATAAATTATGATAATAATATAAGGCACTAAAATTGGTAATACTAAGTGCTTGAGTCGGTTCGAGAAAATGGGGCACTCCCACAAAACTGAATGACTGAATTTAAAAATTATGAGCATACATCTTCAACCTCTTGAAAGGTCTTTTGACTCGATTGAAAACATAGCAGACCCACTTTTAACAAATTTCGATTTCATAATCATTTTAACACCAAAAATAAAAATTTAAACTCAGAATAATGAACAAAAAAAAATGTTTTTCTTTATGAGCTCAACCTTTCGGTGTATCTAAAACGCTCAAATATGAAATTGAAAATTATCAGATTCAAGCAAAAAAACTCAAAATCAGAATACGAAAAGCAAGGCAGAGGTTTTCAAAGGCTCTGATACCAAATGTGAGTTATTTCTTTAAAACCATAGAAGAAATAATTATTTAAACAGCGGAAACTTAAATTAGGATCAAGGCATACCTTTAGCCATTGCTCCTGCTTGAAGAAGTTGAGGCTCTTCTAAACTTTTCACAATCTCACTTTGATGGTGTAAGTCGTCTTCTAAATAGAGATGTTAGACTTAGGAAATCAAATCAGATGAATTGCAAGCCTTTATATAACTTCTGCCATCAAGAAGTTATGGTGCGTGCAACAACTGCTCCTCATTCCCAATAGGATAGTGGGCAGTTACTATAATCGAAGGAAAGAATAAAAGACCACTTTGGTAATTACCATAATAGACCCTTAATGATAATTACCACTTATTTAAATAATAATCGAAAAAAATCCAACATCAAAAATCAAAGATTTTCAAATGACAAGGTTATAATATAAAACATGAACTTGACAAGGTTAGAATCCAACTATGCTTTCATTCCAACTATTTTTTTACGATGGAGTTTTACGGAAAAAACTACTAGTAACGAGTTTTCACTCCCTCGACAAAGAAAGCCGTTTTCATTTCCTTCACATTGGTTTTTTTTGGGTAAGAATATTAAAATATTTATTAAATGTTTTTTATCACATATTTATTGAATGTTATTGATCACATTTCTTTCATATTCGTCTATCGTTTAAAAATTTCAAAATTTCTTAATTACGATTATTATGATGTTCTAATCATGCATACAAAATCAGGGAACAAAAATTGATCCGTGAGTATAAACTTACTCGGAATAAAATTGCAATTTGCACGATTTGTCTGTAAAATGAAAATAAATCGAGACATATATGAAATGTTATGAAACTTTGCATATCTTTTACATGTATTTTTATAGATGTCTCTACAAAAAGTCATTTCAAAATTCGATTTGTATAACGAGATTTCATTTGTTTTGTTTTGAGTTTTTGAAGTCTTAAAAATTCAAAATTAATTCGTTTTAGTCAAAAATGTTTTTTTTTTTTTATGTAAAACTATATTTTAAGTTTTTAAGGTCCAAAACATGTTTAAAAAAATCATGAAAAATTTAACATCTAAATATTTTTTTGGACTTCACATCCATTACCGTAAAAAGAAAAAAAAACAAGAAACTCAAATTAGTATTAGAATGTGGGTGGATTCTATGGTGAGGGTCCAATTAGGTTCTCATCGGTTGACCACGAGAAAAACACTGTTAGATAAAATAGATGTTCAGATTTATTTAAATTAAAAGTGAGAACATATATAACTACTCACATTCAATTCTATCGTGGAACGATTTCAGCTTATGTTACAACTGGTGATTCAATTCTTCCATTATCAGTCCCATTTTCAGTCCAAATCAGAAAGTAAAGTAAAAACAAATAATCATCAAATTGAAAGCATTTGCAACCACCCCAACTTCATTCCGTGAATGGTTTAATTTTATGGACATGTTGTTTCCCTCACTTTACTTCACGCCGCAATTGTGATAAGAATCCATGGCGCGCGGAAAGGAAGAAGGCTTGTGTTGAAAAGATCTTCCTTGCATATCAGTTTCATTTTTCCTTCTCGTTTTGAAGAAGAAGAAACTTTTTAATTTTAGAGTTCATAATTTGATTTTAAGATTTTCTTATTTGAGTCCAAATGATTGCAGGAAAGAGTCATGTGTGATTGTGAAAGAAGAATTACAACACATGAATTGTAACATACTAACATAGGTGGAAACCAACAAGATTGAATGTGAGCAGTGATACATGTTCTTATCTTTAATTGAATAAATTTAAACCGTCTATTTCGTTCAGCAGTTTTTTTCTCGTGGTCCACAGGCGAAGGACCTAATTGAAACCTCACCATAGAATCCACTTAGAATTTGTTTTTCTATTTCACATAATAATATTTTTTTTTTTATCAAATAATTTAGTGACTATAGTTCACACAATTTAAATGTGAAACGGATGTCCGATGTTAATTTTTTTTAAAGTATAATACAAGATCAATTTAAACATTTAACCATAAATTTTAAAATCCGCTGGAATGGACCAATTAATGACGCGATGATTTGAAATTAGAGTTAGCGGAAACGTGTAATAATTAATATATTTAGAGGGGCAATTGGTAATTTAGGAGGTTGTTTATTCTTGTTGTTTGGGTGGTTGTTGTAATTCTTACTTAGAACAACAAAAAGATTTTAGATCTGATTGGGCGTCGACCACGATGGAGAACAACGGCAGCCTGATATCTAAAGAGAAGTTGGATTCGATGGCAACCTGGGTGGGGTCCACCGTCTCTTCCGCTTTCTTCTCTTCCTTGGAACGCTTTTCTTGCGTCAACGTCACCACTTCTGATCCTCCTGATAACGACGAAGACGATGATTACTCCGACTCCGTCACCACTCCAACCTCCACCACCACCACCACCACCACCACCACCACCACCAATCCTGATCCCTCCGTTAAGACCGCAAACGATATCACCAACCTTCCCGTTTGAAAACGATGCTACGTCGTCGTCGTTGCTGGTTCGCTTGTACAGACCTTTCATATTGTTATTTCACTTATAAGTATAAGTAAGGGATTTGGATTTCAAATTTATTAACATCTTTGTAGAACTGCGATGTCAGAATTACGAACATGTGATTCCATTTTGTGTCTCTTATATGTGCTGCCTATTATCATACATATTAATTCTTGATGTTCCTATGCTATTGTTTCTATTTCTTTCACATCATTTGATTTTATTTGATTCTTTCTTCCATATTTTGTTTGTATTGTGTTGTTTCCAATAGGTTTTGTGTTTGAATTTAAATTGTTGGAAACCGCTGAAATTAATCAATGATTTGGATTTTAATTCTAATGTAACAATCTAATGCAGTAAACTGATGTAGTTCAATCTCTTAAATCTGTTCATGAGTATGCAGTATGCTAGCCAGGCTTAGAATTTGATTAGAAGCATAACCTTGGTTTTGAGTAAATGTGATGCAATGTGATGAATTTTGTGTAGATGTTAATTAATTATGATTATGATGTGAAGTATGTGGGCAATGTGATGAATTCAGTGAAATATTTTGATTTATTGGGTGAGTACTGAAAGATGTCTCAGTGATGAAGAAAGAATGAAAGATATGTCATTGCGAGCTGCTTCCACCTTATAAGCAGGATCCAATCCTAAGCTCGTCTAGTCTCTGTCCCACTTGACGCGCTAAGCGTTGGGTTTGTTTAGGTCTAGGGACGGGTTATGGTATAAAGAATTGGCACGACCAAAATTTAGGGATGTGTTAGGGTTGAGTATAAGTCGTCCCAACCCTTCCCTTACTCACCCACACGCCTTACTGTTGGCTCTTTTACTTTGGTAATGAGGCTTTATAAACAATATTTTATGTGAAATCTATGTTACTTTAGGTAGAAATCTATAGTAAAGTATTATTGTAAGAATCATGTTGAGTTTGAATACATACATAAAATACTAAAAAAATTCAATCTTTCACATTCAACCTTCAATCATAATTGAATCATTACCTTGAAATTTTGTTTCAATTGTGTTTTGAACCTACTCGGTCTAAATTTGACATGTAAAATTGATTTTTGCTTGAGCCCCGGGTTAGAGTCTAAAAAATGACCGATAAAAATTTAAGGTTGGGTTAGGGACAAGTATAACCCGTCCCAACCCGTCATTTGATCACCTCTACTTTACATAATAGAGGTTAAGATAAAAGTTCAGTCTAATTAGCCTTTGATAGACATGTAAACTAAAGAGTAATGATATTTGAACAATCAATTGTGACAACTTTTGTTACAACTTCTTTTTTCTCATTTTTCATTGGTCAAAAACAATGGAGAGAGAAAAGGGAATAGATAGAATACAAACATAATGTGAGTATGAGAGAGAAAGTTGTCAAGGAGTTGTCACAAAGTGGTTGTACAAATATTATTTCTCTAAACTAAAATGCCTTTGATGCTTTCTGGTTAGCTTATGGCAAATGGCTGCGTTAGTTTATGGCTTGAACCTGATGGGGCTCTTAATGAAATCTGTGTACTACTCAACACTTGGAAAACATCTCATGGGTCACAACACTTATCAAGGTTTTTCATTGAGTTTTTTAATTTTGTCTAAAATATTAATTTAATTTTTATGACACTTGTAAAATTTATATCTAGCCATAATTATTGTATGATAGGATGGAATATAACAAAATTTAAAGGGATGGAACAACTGTTATGGTGGTATTGTTTACCTCCAAACTCTGATTTTCAATTTCTACGTCATATTTTTAGCGCAGATTCAAAGTTCTGCTTAGTCCTTGAGATTTGCAATTAGCATTAGGAGCAAGGCTTGTGCAAATTAAACCCATTAACAGTTGACACATCATCCTTGTAAAAAAGAACAACTGACACAACGTTAAAATGTAAGATTACTGTGTGGAACAAGAATTTGGGTTACTACCATCTAATTAAGACAAATAAGGCTAATGCAGTCTATACAAGAAATTCTTAGAAAGTTATTTTATGTGTAGTAAAACCCTTAATGCTAGCAAAACCTTTAAATTGCCGATTATTTTAAATTAATCTAGACATTACTCTCTGCTAGCAAAACCTTTAAATTTGTTCATATAATTTAATACTTTATATTAAATATGAGTATAGACAAGAATTTTGATTGTCAAATTAATCTTATTAATTATTGTTAGGACTCAAATCATATTTTGCGCTAAAATGAAAACGATTCTGAGGCAAGGAAAGGTTGTCAAGTGGACTGCCCGTTACATTTGGTTATGGGGGATGGGAAACATAGGGTAATGAATATCTCTATAAAGCAACATGTTACATGTATAGAGGATGCCATATAAGACTAATTTGAGCTAAGCTGAGGCCTATATTTCCTTTTTGTTCTAGGTTTCATCTTCTACATCTACCCTATTTCTTTGCCTGTGCTTGTGTGTGGATAAAATCACTGATTCACTCTCTATAGCTCCTATTACAGATGTATTGCTTTTGTATATTGAAAAATTACAAACTTACTCAATGTAAAAAAGAATGATATAGTAGATCAACAACATCTCATTCACCGAGTAGGTGAAAAAACCTTCTTTATACATTGCTTTTGACCTTCATAGGCTAGTCATCTTGCAGCGCTTCTCTGGTAATCTATAAACAGAATAAAACAGCTGCAATATTATAACCATTTTTATTTACCTTAGAATAATGGAATATACATGAACAGTAGAAACAGTGTTCTTTGAAGTGAGTGAGTATTTTACCGGTATTATTCCTTGTCTCCTTTATCCTTCCAACAGAGAAGCATGACTATGCATCTTCGAATAATGTAAAACTTTGCTCTCTTCTCCTTCAAAACTCTTCCTTTTGGTGGCTGCTTTTCTGAAGATGTAGAAGGTTCCATATTCTTGCTTTTTTTATTGCCAGTTGGGATTCTTCCTTTGAGTCAAGCAAGCACAAGAGTGTGTATAAGGAATCTTTCAGTTTATGTATGTTGAGTTGGTAAGAGTTAATACTCAAATTATGGTTGAGGTTGAATAATAATGAAGATGGTGATAGTAACGGCAATATAGTAAGGAATTGAAGTTTGGTTTCTTTGGTCAAACATAGAGCTGAGTTTGTGCTTTCAGTAGTGGTCTTTGGCATCTCTGGTCTAACGTCCGGAATCCCAGGACTGATGTCTTCTGTTCTGTGCTCTGCTTCTCTATTTACTGCCAAAAGACAAATTAACAGCTTAGCATCTAAGCCATATATTAATATTTATTTACTAGAGCAATATAATTAAATGCTTAAGCTTGACTCACTGCCTGTGGTTTTAATTTTATCTTCTGCGTGAAACTGTCAAATTTGATAGAGACACAAGTATACAGATTATTTATGATACTTTTGCACTTGCACTCCGACTCACTAAGATTCCTGTTCCCGCCCCGTCTCTCAAAAATAAAAATAACATTTTTTGAGATTTTAAGTCTAAATTTGTGTCAACAGAATTGCAACATTTTTTTAACTATTCATTTTTAGAAATGCAGTTGTACATCTTATGTTCAGATTTTATGTGAGGTTTGATACGAAAAATTCACTTAAACATAAATGGATGCATGGTGTTTTTGTTAATAAGATATTTTTTTTCCTCTTCTGACTGTCTTTTCTATCTTCCTCTTTCTCAAACACTAGGGAATGAATCCATGCTCATATTTTTAAGCTTGACTTTCAACCCATTATCTAATATGATATGTAGGGGTGTTTGCGGTGCGGTTTGGTTCGGTTTTAAGGGTAAAAGTCATCCGAACCGCAAGATAAAAAAACATGCGGTTTGGTTTGGTTCGGTTGACTTTAAAAATAAAATCTGAACCAAACCAAACCAATGTGGTTTGGGTTGGATCGGTTGGTGCGGTTTTTTTCGAGATGATACAATTCTTTGTTTCCAACGTTAAAATCAAGTTAAAAAGCTTAAACACGACATATTTTCAACAATATTTGAAATTTTATCAAATATTACAATGTCATTTTCATTTTACAATGTTTTCAACAACATAGACCAAGTTAAAAACATGGACAAAACATAATCCTATTTTGTAAAAAATGCAAAAGACTAAGATTTTATCATTATCTAAAATTTCAAATCGCACATAAATACTTTTTTTTAAATAAAAAGTAAAGAAAGAATCTAACAAGAGAAAAAATATGTCATTTTATAAAAGTTTCCATTGAGTTTCTATAAGTATTGGTCTAGGTGAGATATGTTTAATTAACATTTTTCTTACGTTGCGGTTTCGTTGGTAAAACGAAAACCGCAAACCAAACCAAACCATGCGGTTGAGCAAGAAAATGATCCGATTACATCCGAACCACGTGTGGTTTTTTGCGGTTTTGGTTTAGATTGGTTCGGTTATCGGTTTTTCTATTGGTTTGGTTCGGTTTTGAACACCCCTGATGATATGATAAATGAGAGATAGTGTGTTTAAAAGTGAGGATAAGGAATTGATGGTAGGCAATAAAAATATGACCCCCTCTAATGTTACTTTTTATCATATTGAATCCTAATCCCTTGTGGATTCTCTCGTTTTGGAAAATTAATAATATCAAGGGACCATATTTTTTATTTTTTTTTTGGTACAACAAGGGACCATATTTTTAAACCCTCCTAAAACGACGATTATAACAATATATGATATGATGTTACATATTCAACATGTTGGATTACCAGTTAAGATTCAACATGAAAAGAAATAATATGAGAGAATTCATTCCCCTCCCACATCTTATGTTTTGACAGTTGAATTTTGGAGAGTTAATAAGATTTTAAAAAATTGAAAGAATAACATGATGATAAATGATTAAGGCGGATCTAGACATTTGATATCGGTATGACAAAACTTTCAAAGCAACTATATATATTAATAAAGTAGACCAAATAAAGTAGACCATTGATAGTATAGCAAAATGGTTTGGGTGAGAGCATTTTAACATGGTGTTACAAGTTCAATCCCTGCAACACCCTTTTTATTAATTAATAATTTAAAAATAATTCAAAAATGCAACTCGGCAGGAGTTGAAACACAGGTCATACGAATCATCCATCAAACATAAACAATTAGGCCAAGAGAGAAATCTATGATATGTGAGCGACTTATATTATATATATAATTATTTAAGTCAAGTATATAGAAGAAAAAAAAGAAGGAAATAATCTCGTGTAGCAAGTGCCACACCATGTTTCACGATGGATCTGCCCCAGTAAATGATCATATAAATTTTAATCATATTTATCTCATTAGAAACCTAAGTCTCTCTCACTATTAACACTAGTATTCCCCTTCCATCATTGACCGTAATCAATCATAACCAAAGTTAGCTATAGTTAGAAAAATTACTGATATTGCATGCTATCATTCAAAGTTTCAACAACTAAAAAAAACAAACTTATCTTATCTTAAACTAGCAAAAAGACAGGCAGTCACGTAGCCGTCTCGTTTTTTTTGTTGCGCTAACATTTGAAAATTATAAACGGTATTTTTCTTATGAAACGTTGATTTCGATTAAAAGTAAAAATATAAATGTTTTCAGCTTTCAAAGAACATGATACATTCAACTATTAACATCATGTCT
>Ga0228711_1012832_pt1 | contig 10099 bp, 6 predicted proteins | sample MedpolnodulmetaG_2_FD_177996 | JGI IMG/M metagenome (GOLD analysis project Ga0228711, IMG submission 177996) | Root nodule microbial communities from Medicago polymorpha collected in Santa Monica, California, United States - brown nodules | ecosystem: Host-associated > Plants > Roots > Nodule...
ATATGTTTCAATTTCGGTCCTTTTTATGTAATTGATTTTGAAACAGAGATTATCAATCAAGTTGAAACTTGATTTGGGAAAGTATCAATCTTCAATATATTAAATATTCAAATATAACAACAATCTTATTCAAAAAAAAAAATTACATTTACGTAATTACATTAACAATATAAAAGGCGCCATATATTGGAGAAAAATTGAGTTTCTGTTAGCAGGCATATGGAGTTTATCTTAGCAGGCATATGCAGAAAATTTGAGTTTCTGTTAGCAGGCATATGGAGTTTCTGTTAGCAGGCATATGGAGAAAAATTGAGCTTCTGTTAGCAGGCATATAGTAGCCTCATTTTTCTACTATATCAGAGCCCTCTGTATTTTTCTTATTTGTGGCCGCCACTCTTTGTTGTGTTTCTTGCACACACTCGACGTGAATAAATTTAGCCGTTTCTAAAAAAAATAATCATGTTGAATATTGATTTGGGAAAGTATCATTCTTCAATATATTAAATATTCAAATATTACAACAAAGTTATTCTAAAAAAAACATTACAATTATGTAATTACATTAACAATATAAAGGGCGCCATATATAGGTGGATCACCCTGAAAATCACAAAGACAAACAAATGTTTCTGCTCAATAGGAATAATACATCGATCAATCTCAAATAAAGCTGCAGAAGCTAACAAAAACATGAGCAGCACAATGCCTACACATCAGCTGCTCAACAAGAAAAGCCGTGCTGAGCACAAACTTAATAAACCAAGAAAGTCGTCGGAAACCTCAAACAAAACAGCAGCTGCAAAGGCACCACAAGTACAAGATACCATTTCATATTAGGCCAGCAACACTATCTATTTTATCATTTCTCTTTAGCATCATTGTTTCTCTTGTGCTATTCAGCTCTTGCAAACAGCTTTGGCATAATTGATTCTCTTGTGCTATTCAGCTTCTGCAAATAGAAGAAATAAAAATAGTATCAATTGAATTTTTAGCAAAGCGTAGGTTTTAATAGTTCTATAATTATCAAGACAATATAGTTTGAGGAGTATCATAAAATAGAGAAACAAAAATACCAAACAGATGCACAATATAATGACAATTTATTCAAAAAAATTCAATGTACACAATATGTGCAACAAGCTCTTTCTCTATGTTATTCTAACAAAATCTAAGTTGTCTCTCTACCTCTACACAACAGCAAAACATGCTTAAAATGTAACCAAGGGATAACAATCCAACACGGACACGTCCTTCCTTTCCATTCTTCTCCAGGTTTCAATGTGACAGCCTTTTCAATATTAGCAGCCTTTACACAAAGCATATGCTTATACTCATGTACCCAAAATCAGCCATAGCCTTTGCTTTCTTATCCCAAGGATTCCACACCACTCGCGGAAAAAAATAATAAAAAAAGGTTAGACCAACATCCACTCAAATTTGATAACTTAGAAGTTACAACCTAATTGTAATAAAAGGTTTATGTAATAATAATTTATCAATTTCATACTTCTGAATGTAAGTTTATGTAATAACAATCTATCAATTTCATATTTCTGATCTGAGTATCCCGTAGGGACTACACTATATTACAACCCAAGCTTGAACATCCCCAATCATGGCATCCAAAGGTATTCAAGTGAGACTTGGAAAATGTCATTACTAGCTAAAAACAGAGTTACTGCAATAAAATTAAATAAAATAAAAATGGAATTGAGAATTGAAAAGCTAACAAATGGAAGAGATGAGGCATAAGGCTTGGGAACATCTCAACTTGATTGAGAATTAGACAAAATCTAATCTTTAATGAAATTGAAGTCGTTGAGGTAGAGATGTCACTGAGAGAGAGTTCGAGATTGGGGATCGGAGATTGATTGGTTTCCGGTGATCAGAATGATTGGGGACCGGAGGTTGATTGGTTTCCGGTGATGATAGTTTCATTCTCGTTGAACGCCTTCGTATTTCTGCATCGATGTTAAGACCAGAAGCTACAGTAGTTGGACAAAACAACTCTAAGGTTAATTTCGGTATTTTGCATGAAAAAGAGTGGGGACCTCAGTTGCCAGCACATTCGCGGGATACGCACGATGGTTTTTGTCGCACAATTGAGAATTTTCCTTTTGAAATTTTAAATACTGGACATTGAATTGTTTTTTCACTACATGTCGCACATCCATACACCTAAATGGGATAAATGGAGCACACCTTCAATGAAGCATATCCGAACTCTGTCATCACATAGATAGATAAAACCCAAACTAAAGTGATAAGATTGAGTGTGTATCTTACAATACCACCTTACTCGATAGATGACATTTTTTTCTCCTAGATCTCTCTCAAAAAAGAACGATGCGTCATTGGTATATTATCTCGGTTCATCTACCCAATCTACCACCACTGCCCATCAGATGGCTTACAGGGAACACCTCGTTATTGAACTCGGCCATCCTGGTCTTAGAGAAGATGCTCTTTGTGTGCTATCCAAGGTTTTACCAATCTATCTTTTATTCTTTTGTCCATTTTTAATGTCTTTCATTGGATTCACAATTAATCAAAATCTTAATGGAGTTGTGATATCTTTTACCGTGATTTAAATTGTTTGTGTGCTCCTCTGTCAACATAGATTCATATAACTATACTATGATACTAACCCTTTTGCTAGATTTAATAGTTTCTTATGTTTTATTTTTTGACAAAGTAAAATTGTTTCTCTATTTTTTTTATTTAACAAATGCTGATTTTCAAATTTTAAATCTTGGCCATTGAATTGTTTTTTTGCGACGTGTCACACATCTATGCACCTAAATCAGATAAATGGAGCACACCTTAAGTTAAGCATATCCCAAATCTCCAATCTACCACTACTGTCCATTAGATGGCGTACACAGAACGCCTCGTTATTGAAATCAGCGATCCTAGTCTTAGAGAAGTTGATCTTCGTGTGCTCTCCAAGGTTTTACATATCTATCTTTTATTCTTTTGTCCATTATTAAAGTCTTTCATTGCATTCACAATTAATCAAAAGATTTAAGGAAGTTGTGATATCTTTTACCCTGATTTAAATTGTTTATGTGCTCCTCTGTATATAGAGATTCATATAACTGTACTATGATACTAGCCCTTTTGCTGGATATCAATGTTTTTAATGTTTTATTTTTAGACAAAGTAGAAATTGTTTCTCTATTTATTTTATTAAACAAATGCTCATTTTCAAATATTAAATCATGGCCATTGAATTGTTTTTTGTGACGTGTCGCACATCCATGCACCTAAATGGGATAAATGGAGCAAGCCTTAAATGGAGCAAATCCAAACTCCCCAATCTACCACCACTGTCCATTAGATGGCGTACACGGAACGCCTCGTTATTGAACTCAGCGATTATGGTCTTAGAGAAGATGCTTTTTGTGTTCTCTCTGTAAGATCCCGTTTTTCGCTAGATTTATTTTATCATTGAATTACGTGTGTTTATAAGTGCTTATATGTGATTAATTGCCTCTGTGTGTATTTTGGGTTAGGATTAGTAGATTTCGGTGTTAGAAGGGTATTATAGTAATTTTAGACTCAAGAGTATTTTGGTCATTTTGTAAGCAAGGGTAAATTGGTAATTTCATGGCGAGGGTTATTTTTAGTGTTTCAAGTGAGAATCATTATTTTTACTAAGTTACTACTCGGTAATGGTAATTAGTTTTGAACCGGTAATTATTCGATAACTTCTAACCGTTAGTGGATATAAACTTTGGGAGTTAGTTTATAAGTGTTGTGAGCCCATTAAGACATTAAGAGGGTTAAGCCCAATTGTGTAGAGACTATATAAGCATTAGTCATTAAAGAAAATAGGGTTCACAATCATTTCATAAGTTTTTCAGAGAGGTAGAGAGAGAAGGGGCTAGAAGAGAAGAAAAGGGTTTTTAAGAGAGAAGAACAAGGAGTGCAACAAGAGGGTATAGATTCAAGGGATTGGAGCTAAAATGAAGCCTTAACTTAGAATTGTGAAGATTTGAGGTAAGGGGGCTAGTTTTCATTCATAATCTCTTTGTATAATTTCTTTTCTACTTCTACCCATAAGTGCTTAATTGTATAAAGTGATTATTGTGAATTTAATTGATAAATTCGTGCTTATGTGTTGATGCAATGTTTGGGTATGTGAATCTGATGTTAATTAAGTTGTTGATGATGAATTTACATGCTTAAGTTATGTATATATGTATACTTGTGTTTTTGCTCAAAATTGGTGAAGTATAATGTTGTTGTTTATGAATTCACTTCTGATTGTTGTTGTTGTTGTTATGAGATGTTGTTGTTGATGATTGAAACCTTGGGTAATCTTAACCATAGAGCTTGAAGTTAACTTGTGTTGTTCTTGAGAACATTTCATGAAAAATGGGTCAAATGACGATTTTTGTTGAAATGATGTTTTGGTTCAAGTTGTATATGGTTTTGAGTCTCTTTTGATGTGTATAAATGTATAGACAAACTTTGGGATCAAATTTGGGCTTAGGGGATTCAAAATTGGGATTTTGGGGTGAAAAATGAAGTTTTCCCCGAGAGCTATCTATCATAACTCACCATGGCGAGTGAATTTACTCGCGGGGGCGAGTTGCTCTCTAACAGCATGCTCTGTTTCGTGTTCTTGCATCTTTTTCACACATTTCTGTTTTAAATTGGCTTTCGGTGTAAACATGAAAGTTTTAGATAATTGTGTTAGATTTCCAGTGACTTTGGTTTGACTTCAAAATGAGTTTTAGATTTTGAGTTATGATAAAAACACTTAAAGTAGGTCTTGGAGAAATTTTAAGGAAACTTAACATAACTATTTCCAAGTCAACCCGAAACTTATGTTTTGTTTTCCAAACTTCAAAACTTGGATATTAAGGAGTTCAATTAAGGTGTTTAAGAGTATTTAACCTATGATGTAATAGATCTAACTTGGTTTTGTTTTGAAAATGAATTGGTTTTGCAATATGGAAGAAATGATACGAACTTGTCGTAACTTTGTGATTTTGATGATTTTGTCGTATTCGGCCGATGAAACACACATGTATATTCAACTACACTCATATGTGATCTAAGTGTATGCATAGTTGAGGCCCTAGAGTTTGTTTACTTGGTTTTATGATTGTTGGTTAAATGGAGCATAACCAAACTCTAGGTCAGGTAGATGAACTGAGAGAATGTACAAATGACGGGTCGTTCTTTTTTGAGAGAGATCAAGGAGGAAAGTTTGTCATCTATTAGGTAAGCTGGTATTGTTGGATACACACTCAATTTTATCACTTTAGTTTGGGTTTTATCTATCTATCTGATGTTCGGTGTGTATATCATCACATAGATAGAAGAAACCCAAATTAAAATGATAAGATTCATTGTGTATCATATAATACCACCTTACCCGAATTTTAGCCTCTTAAAAAAAATACCACCTTACCTGATAGATGATAAATTTTTCTCCTCTATCTCTCTCAAAAAAAAAACGATGTGACATTTGTAGATTCTCTCAGTTCATCTACCCAATCTACTACCACTGCCCATTAGATGGCGTACACGGAACGCCTCGTTATTGAACTCAGCGATCCTAGTCTTGGAGATGTTGATCTTCGTGTGCTCTCCAAGGTTTTACATATCTATCTTTTATTCTTTTGTCCATTATTAATGTCTTTCATTGGATTCACAATTAATCAAAAGTTTAAGGAAGTTGTGATATCTTTTACCATGATTTAAATTGTGTATGTGCTCCTCTGTAAACATTGATTCATATAACTACACTATGATACTAGCCCTTTTGCTGGATATCATAGTTTTTAATGTTTTATTTTTAGACAAAGTAGAAATTTTTTCACTATTTATTTTATTAAACAAATGCTCATATTCAAATTTTAAATCTTGACCATTGAATTGTTTTTTGTGACGTGTCGCACATCCATGCACCTAAATGGGATAAATGGAGCACACCTTAAGTGGAGCATATCCAAACTCTCCAATCTACCACCACTGCCCATTAGATGGCGTACACGAAACGCCTCATTATTGAACTCAGCGATTCTGGTCTTAGAGAAGATGCTCTTCGTGTGCTCTCCACGGTTTTACCTATCTATCTTTTATTCTTTTGTCCATTTTTACTCTCTTTCATTGGATTAACATTTAATCAAAATTTGTGATATCATTTTCCATGATTTAAATTGTTTCTGTTCTCCTTTGTTAACATAGATTCATATAACTACACTATGATACTAGCCCTTTTGCTGGATATCATAGTTTTTAATGTTTTATTTTTCGACAAAGTAGAAATTGTTTCTCTATTTACTTTATTAAACAAATGCTGATTTTCAAATTTGAAATTTTAGTCATTGAATTGTGTTTTGTGACGTGTCGCACATCCATGCACGTAAATGGGATAAATGGAGCACACCTTAAGTGGAGCATATCCAAACTCTCCAATCTACCACCGCTGCCCATTAGATGGCATACACAGAATGTCTTGTTATTGAACTCAGCAATCCTTATCTCAGAGAAGATGCTCTTCTTGTGCACTCCAAGGTTTTACTAAACTATCCTTTATTCTTTTGCCCATTTTTAATGTCTTACATTGGATTCACAATTAATCAAAATCTTTTTTTTGAAGAAGCCAAGCAATTAATCAAAATCTTAAGGGAGTTGTGATATCTTTTACCATGATTTAAATGGTTTGTGTGCTCCTCTGTCAACATAGATTCATATAACTACACAATGATACTAGCCCTTTTGCTAGATTTCATAGCTTTTTATGTTTTATTTTTCGACAAAGTAAAAATTGTTTCTCTATTTTTCTTTTATGAAACAAATGCTAATTTCCAAATTTTTAATCTTGACCGTTGATTTTTTTGTTACTTGTCGCACATCCATGCACTTAAATGGGATAAATGGAGCACACCATAAATGGAGCATAACCAAACTCTAGGTTCAGTAGATGAACTGAGAGAATGTACAAATGACAGATCGTTCTTTTTTAAGAAAGAGATCGAGGAGGAAAGTTTGTCATCTATCAGGTAAGGTGGTATTGTTGGATACACACTCAATTTTATCACTTAGATTCATATAACTACATTATGATACTAGCCCTGTTGCTGGATCTCATAGCTTTTAATGTTTTATTTTTGTCAAAGTAGAAATTGTTTCTCTATTTTTTTTATTAAACAAATGCTGATTTTCAAATTTTAAATCTTGGCCGTTGAATTGTTTTTTGTGACATGTCGCACATCCATGCACCTAAATGGGATAAATGGAGCACACCTTAAGTGGAGCATATCCAAACTCCCCAATCTACCACCATTGCTCATAAGATGGCGTACACGGAACACCTCGTTATTGAACTCAGCGATCCTGATTTCAGAAAAGATGCTCTTGTGCACTCCAAGGTTTTACTAATCTATCATTTATTCTTTTGTCCATTTTTAATGTCTTCCATTGGATTCACAATTAATCAAAATCTTAAGGGAGTTGTGATATCTTTTACCATGATTTAAATTGTTTGTGTGCTCCTCTGTCAACATAGATTCATATAACTACACAATGATACTAGCCCTTTTGCTGGATTTCATAGCTTTTTTTGTTTTATTTTTCGACAAAGTAGAAATTATTTCTCTATTTTTCTTTTATTAAACAAATGTTGATTTTCAAATTTTATGAATTGGCCATTGAATTGTTTTTTGTGACGTGTCACACATCCATGCACCTAAATGGAGCATAACCAAACTCAATAAATAGTAGTAGAAATATGCAACATTTTCCACGTGTTACAGAATTATTGTTACTAAAGCTCCTACGTGTAGTAGTGTGACACAAGAGTGTGCTATTAATATGAAAGTGGCATCCTACTTACCAGCCTCTACTGTAACTATCTTACCTATGTCATTCCCTTGTGTAATGAGGATACCTTTGCTTATCATACCTGCCCCAAATTAATTCCATCAACAACACTCATTTAATGTAGACATTGAAATTCATGCATAGCTTTGGATTCCTAGGATATATATTTGGAATGTTACATTAACTCTTTGCAAAGAGTGATATATATCCATATGAATACTTCTTGAAGATTATAGCCATTGAGAGATGAGATAAAATTTGTACAAAGAATTGTTGAAAGGATTGTATGATTCTGCTTCTGCAGACACTTGCATGCACAGTTGTGCAAATGGAGAAGTGTCTTGAATTCAAATTTCTAATATAAAACCAATGGACAAGGTCATTTTTCTTCGTACAATAGCCTCCCAAAGAATATTTGATGAAGACTAATATAAGAGGATAAGTTATTTGGATAAGTTCTTTAATTAGAAGGTTATCTTTTGGATAATCATATAATTATCTAATCAATGGTATCTTTGACAATCTTGAAGTATCCTATTAGAAGCAGTGGTTGATGGATAGTTGACTCATGTTTCTTTGAGAAAAGGATGAGCTTGATAGCAAGGGTAAAACATACCTATTTTATTATAAATTATAATGGGGTAAAATTGGATTTTAGATTAAATAGTAAGGGTAAAAATAGAAGAAAAAAATGATAAGTTATAAACTCAAATGCTATTTAAAATAGCGTCTGAAAAATAAGCTATAAACCAGTGAATGCATTATAAACTCGTGACAAAATGACGTTTATCATATACGACTTTTTAGACGGATAAACTTATAAATTATAAAATATCTGGTATAAGTTAACTTGTATTTCTGTTGTATGTTGCATGACTTGGAACTTCTGCATCCATATCTAAATGATTAACTTGATTGCAATTTGCCTTACCTTTCCTTTACTTTCCTTTCATATTTTTAAAATCTACTATCTCGATAAAGATGAATGATGGCTTTATATAATCGGTGCTTATATCATGCACACTAGCTTGAACGCATAGTCACTAGAACCCTTTTTCCACTTGTTAATAAAAAATGTTTTTGATTCTTTAAAAAAAAAAATGTTTTTGATATGTGGACAAAGAAATTAGAACAGTCAAAATTACTGTACTTTTTTTTGAAGGAAAAGTTATTGTACTTTAATTTTTAGTTTAATCACTCGTGCTTCACACCATGAGTTAGAAAATGAATAAAAATATACACTGTTTGGATACTGGCACGGATCTATTTACTTATTGGGGTTCTGCCCCCACAAATTGATACGACAGTTTTAAAATATGCGTAATATATGCAGAAAAATTAATTTTTTTTTTCTTTGGGGAATCTATAGATGTTTACGTGTGTTTAATTTTTAGTTGTAAGTAAATTTTTTACACAATCTTTAATTTTTTGCACAACAATAACTACGAAATTATTTTATCACAAATGCATTGGCGTATTTTTTTATATAAAAATATTATAGCTTATAATATTGACGTGTTAATAAACATTTCTTCATCAGTTCCTGATTGAATACACATGTAGCATATAAAATAGTTATACATCGAGAGAGAACTAAGTAAAATCAAAAGATAAATGTGTTCTCTATATATATGTTTCCATTTTTCTTCTCCAAATTCTCACACCAAACAACTCAAAATGGAAACACTCAACTTCATATTCCTCTTTATCTCCTTCTTCATCTTCCTCAAAATCTTCCATTCACTTCTCTCGAAACACAAACCTCGACTTCCACCAGGTCCACGTGGCCTCCCCATAATCGGCAACCTCCATCAACTGGGCCAAAAACCCCACCAAACCCTCGCAAAACTCTCCAAAATCCACGGTCCAATAATGTCTTTAAAATTGGGCCGAATAACCACCATAGTAATGTCTTCCGCAGAAACTGTCAAATCAGTCCTTCAAATCAACGACCAATCACTCTGTAACAGAACAGTTCCTGATGCAATGAAAGGTGCTAATCACCACTATTATAGTTTACCATTTATACCTATCTCTCAACCCTGGAAAGACCTTAGAAAAATTTGTAACAACCTTTTATTCTCGAGCAAAAACCTTGACATGAATCACACTGTCAGACATAAGAAGGTACTCGAACTTTCAAACGATATAAACAATAGCATTGCGAAGTCTGAAGCAGTTAATATTGGAAAACTTGCTTTTAAAACGACGATTAACATGTTGTCGAATACGATTTATTCAGTTGATTTGGTTAGTT
>Ga0228711_1012833_pt1 | contig 10099 bp, 3 predicted proteins | sample MedpolnodulmetaG_2_FD_177996 | JGI IMG/M metagenome (GOLD analysis project Ga0228711, IMG submission 177996) | Root nodule microbial communities from Medicago polymorpha collected in Santa Monica, California, United States - brown nodules | ecosystem: Host-associated > Plants > Roots > Nodule...
GTAAACGACTTATTATGAGAGCACAGTAGTTTTAGTATAAAGATTACTAATGTTAAGACATACAATAATGTACTCGTTTTCCGTTTTTATTGTTAAGAACATTAACACGATAAAAAATAATTAAGTGAAACTTAAATTTAAAAGAAAAAATGTTACACCAAAACATAATATTTTTTATATAAGGTCAAAATAAAGTAATATTAGATATTGTACAAAAAAAAAAGTAATATTAAATAAAGGGTAAAAATAAAACTAAAAGTCCAGTCCAAAACACTGTATCCGCTTTATATATTCTTATAGAAGATGATTTGAAATGTTTTGATAAATTTTCAATTAATTTCCTTTGACTGCTTTTTTCAATTATATGTTATTTTGTTATATGTACCTTTTTTATGAAATTATATATACCTTATAGTCAACGATATTTGTGTTTTATGTTAATAAATGAAATTTTTACCTTATTCACTGTTTTCTTTTAAGAATTTTTTTTTTTTGACAAATTCTTTTAAGAATTTATTGAAATGCTTTGAAAAATAAATTATAAGTATATTTTTCATTTTCATTGGATTTATTTATAAAAAAAAAGAGTCAGTTTATTAGAACCTAAACAAATGAGTTTAGATTTTTTGTCAAAAAAAAATTATGTTTTTTTTAGAAAAGAAAAAAATTATGTTGTTAAAAGAAATGCATAATACTCGTTTATTTTTATTTAATTACTTCCTTTGTTTTTCAGATATGATCTTTATTTGTAATAAAATCCCTTTTTAATTCCATAAATATTTCTTAAAATTTCTCGACATTGAAGTGCAATAAGCCATCCTTCAAACAAAAAAAAAAGTGCAATAAGCCAATAACGCAAAATGGGTGACCATGTTTATACACAAATGTGTAATTTTGAAGAGTAATAATGTTTGATGGAACACCTTATCCGCTCATCATTTTATACAAGGATTTTGGTTTAAAAAAATAGAAATAGGATTGAGAATCACATTTGACTTTACTTGTTTTTTTAATCCTCCGATTCTTAGAAAAATTTACTCTAGTGATTCAAATCTCAATCAAAACGTAAACAAAGTCTGATCAAGTACTGAAGAATTGTTCTCATAGAAATTGAATTATGGTTCTCCTGAACGATTTATCCTAAAGAATACTTAAATGTTAGCCCAATTACTTTCTTTTACTACAAGTAAGAATCATCTTCATTTTTCAAAATAAATTGGATAATTTATTTGGAGAGAAAGAGAGAGATAAACATACATAATGAATTTCATCATCAAATGAGTCTCATTATCGTTAAGAAAAATTCAAACTTCCTGAGTTATGTCTATGCCCCATAGATTTTTCTTATTTTCCTTTACTTATTATACTTTTAGTTGTGAAAAAAGATTTAACTCAAATGGCTGGACAATATCGTTACTATAAGATTAGACACATTCATTCGGGTTTAAACTCGGAATCTTACAATTATATATAAACTTCAGGTGGTGTTTGCCACTTCATTTACAAAGAAAAAAAAACACTTTTCCAAATAAAGTCCTCCATTTTATTTTACTTTTTGAGAAACTAAGATGATCTTAATCTCTTTACTACATGTTATGATCATCTATGTTCTCAAAAGAAATGGAAGACTTCGTTTAGAGAGATGGATGAAATAGTAGATAGTGAATCACATGAGGTTGGTAGCTCAACTAATTTGAGGTAAGAGATAAGAAGTTAAAGATCCTGGATTCAAATCCGAACAAAAGAGTAAATAATAATCTAACAACTAACTACTAACATTTAACATTAAAACAAATAAACAGTGAGTCACAACATCATTTTTTATTTTTTAAATTCTTTGTTGCTATCTCTCCAAATGGATCTCAAATCCTTTGCTAAAAACTTTTTTCAAAACTAGAATTAATGAAAAACAAGGCCTCACAGCAAATTTGCCCCCCATTTGTGATATAACACTTGTAAGAGCAAAAAGTCGATAATAGTTAGCATTTGTGTATTGATTTGGGATCTCATAATGTGTTCCTCTTTAAGGTTTCAAGTTCGATTCTCACAACAAATTTGCCCCCCATTTGTGATATAACGTTTGTACCTCTTTATACAAAAGTTACCTCTTTTAATTCCTTACACAATATATATATATATATGGGTCTTGTTAACGAGTGCTCCTGGGGCACTCTTTAAGCATTCTAAATTAAGTAATTGTTCTTTAAAAATATCAAACTTTTCAATTTCCAATGCACTTATTACACTAGCTTTTATTGTGGCAAAATTTTTAAAGAAACTATAATACAAATTATACTAAAATTAATATATAACATTTTTTTACGGAAAATATTATTCATCGTCGAGAGGGTGTAAGCCACACCCACAACTCGCGAAAAAACGGCAGAAAATACAAAAGCGACCGTATATAGGCGGCACACTAAAACACCAAAACCACTCGGTCATGATGCCGGAATATACAACAAGCAAAATGCCAGCGGAAGTATACCGCTGCATCACAGGAAAGATATTTGTGTTCGATGCTTGACTAGTCGAAGAACTAGCTTTGTCTCTAGACAAGACAGGAAAGAATTTCTTCATCCTATAAACACCATTGTACAATAATCAATTATCATAAACAAGCAATTTTTAACTTGTATTATTAATAAAACAAAACAAACAAAGCCATGAATCGTTTTGCTACTGATTTAACAATATCGTTTTGCTATAAACAAACAAAACAAACAAGCAATTACATCCTATAAATCAAATCAATGTTAGAAAGAAACAAAGACAAAGAGTATCTCATATATTAAATCAACAGAAGCAAAACAAACAAGCAATTATCATCCTATAAATTCATTCATTGCTTGCAGAACAACAGAAAATCTTCAATTCAAACCCTAAAAAAACCCCAATTCTCAATTCACAATTCTAAAACCCTAAAAAAGCATTTGTAGAATGAATGAGAAAGTAGAGAATCAATTGACTATTTCACTTACCTTGGCTTAGACTTAAAGTGAGAACTGAGAGATACACTAGATTTGAAGAAGGGGTGAAGAGAGAAAATGATGCTGCTGACTGCTGAGAGTGGAAGAAGGAGTGGTTTGTTTGTTTGTTGTGAGAAGAGGAGAACATAAGCTTGCAATTTGTTTGTTAAGAGGTTGTGAATAGTGATTTGTGAGAAGAGAAGAAGAAACGCGATTGTTTGTGAGAGTAGAGAAGAGAAGAAACAACGTGGTTTGTGAAGCAACAAGTTTGGAAGTTGTTGAAGCCAATTGTGTAGTGTTCATTGTCATGCTTGTTCAAAGTGAATGAGCAATACGTAAGCCTTAACATTTACATATAGGAATACATGTGGATTTACAAAGAGAAGTGGGACCCAACCAAAAAAAAACAAAGGAAAAAGAGTGTGCAAGATGATGTCCACCATACATGTTCTGTTGTTTTCATTGGTTGTGTAACATGCATGTACATGAACACTGCACTTATGTTTTTGTCACATACCCATAATGGATATTGGATTGCATGCATGAACTCAACATGTTTGGGTTTGCTTTATGCAACTTGATTGAGGTCAAGTAGAGTCAACAATACTCCCACTTTACCGTGTTTGGCTTTCACCCAATAATTAAATGGAGATCTCTAAATATATGATTTTCTTTTAAAAAAATAAATAAACTTATCCCTTTTAATACAGCTCATTCAAATTTTCCAAAGTATTAATTTTTCTTCCCAGCATACACCTAATTATTTTATATTTTTTCCTGCAACATGTAACTAATACTATAATGAAAAATATAATAAAGTGGGCTTCATCATCACATCTTTTCCTTCATTCCTTACATATATATAATAATCTTAGTTGTAGATTGTAGTAGTACCTCACACTAACATAATTAATTTCTTTCCAACTCTCTTCCTTGCTTCTAAGACAATATATACATGACTCAGGCAAATTTCACAGAACATATATATTTGTGTCTTGCAATTTCGGTGCTTGTGGTTTTGTATGTTTTTCTTTTAGTTCTAGATTCCCCATGGACCAACCATGGAGTTTCATGGTTGCAGCAAGATTGCAGCTTTTCCATTTTTACAGAAACCATGTTAGTCAACAACCCACAAGAAGGAAGGACTAATGAAGAAACTTTAAAGTTGGGTCACTTACATGTATCTTATTTCTGAGACTATATATATATATAATAAATATGTATTGTACTATTGTTTGATCCAATTGATATATGAATTAGTATCTTGCTGTTCATGTTGATACAAATCATGGTTTGTTCTTCTCACTTTCTTTCCACAGTTAATCATACAAATCACCCATGTTCAACGCGGTTCTGTTGTAATTATAAAACAATTTTAACTCATTTTTCCAACTTATGCTTTCAATCTCCATCTTAAGTATCATTTATCACTTAACAAAAACAACAATTCAAACAATGATTCAAAGACTGCTTCAATGTTGAGAACTAAAAATTACCATGTCCTTGTCTCATACACTCTTTGATGTCGTTAATTAAGAAATTTAGTTACATATATATTAGAGAACTTTTAATGTCAACTTTTTAGGAATGACCAACTTGAGGTTAACTTTTAATGTAGGTATTTCAATTTTTTACCGATGATGTGGAGAAAACTTCACTATCAAAATAATTTGACTTTTTTTGAATTGGTCTATAAAAATAATCACTTAATGTCAAAATGTTCAAAATAAGGGCATTTAACTCTCGAATTATTTTGAGCAAAATGGACATTGTTATATTGCATTGATGTGACATCTACGTAAAGTGTGATACACACGATTAACATGTCACCTCATATCCGAGTTTAAATCTTAACTAAATCAACATTTGGTTAAATTGTACTGGTCTCCCAAGCTTGTAAATGTAGCCATTTCTATGATGCACAAATTAGAGAAGTTGCACAAACTAGTTTTCATTATTAGATCAATAAACCACTCTATTAAATTAAATAAAATATGGTAGATTTATTGATTTAATAGTTAAAAATATAAGACCATTTTGTTTGTGCATAATAGACGAAGCACTTAAATGTTAACCTAGATTTATGTGGAATTTGGTGAGTTGATGTGTTTCTCCCTCCGAAGAAGAATTCACATGCGATGCTAAATCCTTTTTTTCGAACAAATGCTAAATACTTTTTGTTTCAACTAATTAGGTTGATCATACCGTCACAAAGTCTTGTAAAATTTTTTTTTTTTTTATCACAAATAGATATTATAACAAATTTCACATTATAATATATTTTATCTTTGTGCGTATCCATATAAAAACCAATTGTATTATAGAATTTATACTATTTGTTAAAATTATACTATATTATTTGTCTGTTATTTTGTCCAAACATTTCTTCAACATGCATTATAAGGACTAATGACTTGAAACTTCAATGTAATAATCAACCTTCCAAAAGACCGCCACCTAAGACGACTAACTTCAATGTCGTTCATAAGCTTGGTCTTTTTTGCTTTTTCCAAGGAGTTCATAAGCTTGGTCTTAGAAGCACAAGTCAAGACCTAGCAATATTTCAATCCAAAGTTTTCAAATCTCAATTTGTAATTGTATTTCTGTAAAATAACTTGAAAAAAACCCGTGTGAAAAGCGCGGGTCACATAACATTGCGATAATTATATAAAAAATAATTAAATTGTTAGTATTATAGAACATTTATAGATATTAAATGAAAATTATGAGTATTAATATAACGTTTCTATTAAATATTTTTCTATTATATATATAAAAAATATATATTAAATAGTTAAGTCACACCAGTTATGAATTTAATTCGCTTATATATGCAAAAACAAATTTTTATGTAGATAAATGAGAAAGTCGATATGATAATTTTTTTGAAAACTTATAACTATTTTCAAAATCAAAATTAATGTAGTGCTTCTATTAAATAACTTTGTTTGCACCGTACCCGTTGCAGATTTTATGTACTTATATCTACATAAACAAATTTTTATATCCTTAAAAAAAAATTATATAGATATATGAGAAAGTGGATATAATAAAAAAAAATTAAAACTCATGACTATTTTCAAAATCAAAATTAATGTAGTGTTTCTATTAAATAACTTTGTATTTTATATGCAAAAGACTATTCAATGTTTGCACCATACCTGTTGCAGATTTTATGTATTTATATCTGCATAAACAAATTTTTATATACATATATGATAAAGTCAATATGATAAAATTTTGAAAACTCGTGACTATTTTTAAAATATCAACATTAAAGTAGTGTGTTTATTAAATAAATTTTTATTTTATATTTAAACCGCACTCGTTAAGGATTTTATGTTTATATATGCAGAAGAAAAATCTTATGTACTAATATGTGATAGTCGATATGATAAATTTTTGAAAACTCGTGACTATTTTTAAAAAAATCAATATTAATGCAATGTTTCTATTATATTACTTAAAATTCTATTTTATGTTAAAAACATCGTTCGATGTTTGCATTGCAGAAACAAACTTTATATACTTATATGAGAATATCAATATGATAAATTATTGAAAACTCGTTATTATTTTCAATATATAAACATCAACGTATTGTTTCTATTAAATAAAGTTTTATTTGATATGCAAAATCATTCAATGTTTGATGGATGATTATAAAATTAAGTAGATCATGATTTTTAATAAGGACGATTATTAAATTTGGTTGGACTTTGATTTTTATATATATTGTTAGTAGATTTTTAATAAGGACGATTATTAAATTTGGTTGGACTTTGATTTTTATATATATTGTTAGTAGATATGATCATTACCCGTAACTAATTTTTTAAAAAACAAATAAATTAAATTTTGCAAAATGATAATTATGCACATAAAATTTAGGACGATTATGAAATTATGCTGTAATTCAATTTTTATATATTGTTAGTAGATTCCTTATTCGTCACAGTTTCTTGAAAAGCAATGAACCCAAAGCTTATACACAAGTAACTCGAGGTAACTTAAAGAAGCTGCAGATAAATTTACTGAAGAAATCAGATCACAAACAAGCATGTTTGTGTTCATCTACAGCATGTACCATATAAGATGTTCAGTTACAGAAGCCTGTTGCATAAAACCAATATGTAAATTTGGAGATAAAAAAAACTATATACATCAAATTAGGAATGTACCCAAAAGGAGTGCAAGGAGGATAACATTTCTTGCGTGACTCACTCCCTTCATCCTGTTTATATTAAATAACCTTACAAAAAGAAACCAGCACATAAATATGATTACCGACTCCGTTTCAGCTTTTAATGTGTGTTGGTCTTTGAGCAGAAGACATGTGTTTCTAGTGGGTCATTGTCGCTCTTGATTGCACATCGCGCATGCGGTGGCAGATCCGACATTTGCATAGGTACATTGCTCACAAGACCACTCATTATCATCAGTTAATCTGCTGGACACGGTAGCTTTCGTCCCCTTTCCTCTTCCGCTTTTTCCCTTACTGCTCCCTGCCGCATTTTTTGAACTTGTTGCCTTGCTTGTAGCAGCTCCATTACTATCCACATCACATAAACCATTCTCTAATGCCCTAACCAAATTTTCGAAGAAGTTTTTAGTCACACTGCAAAAACAAATGGATTAGTAAATCAAACCATACCATTTGGGCACCATCATTAGTGATATCATTGATATACTATTCAGGATATAACTGCATATTGAAACCAAATTGCCGCACCAACAGAGCCAATATGTGGGAAGTACTCCAAAACATGAGAAGGAAAAGCCAACAAAACAACACAGCAAACATATCAATTTCATTTAACTGATTGAAGTGTATCAGATAAGTTTGATGTACAAAATGCATTCTTTTCATTGTCATATTCCAACTTAAGACGTGATAGCAGATTTACTATATCTAATTTAAACAGGATGTACAAAGTGTCTCTTTCAAGGCAACTCGAGGAAAAGGTTTCGAATATTTAGTCAAACTCCAATCCCAACCAAAAATGGTATATAAGCAAAAAAGACTAATTCAGAACAAAACAGTAATAGTAAGTAAGAACATTTACCTGGTCAATCCAGCTAGTTTGGTGCGAAAATCGTTGAATTCTTTAGACGGGCCTTCAGCACCGAGGAATACTTGGAGTTCCTTTTCGGCACATTGATGAAGTCTCTCCAAACCTGATTCTGCCTCACCTGAAGATAAGAAAAATTGAGTAGTTTATTTGCAAGGGAATCACCACAAATGCAAGACATTTCTAATTAAACTGGAATCGACAACAAACAAAACAAAAAACCTTGCAAGTACTCAAAGAACTGCTTTTTAGCATGCTCATGCTCGGCTAAATAGTACCCATATGCATATGTCCACTTCAATACTCGCCTGCACTCAACTATCTGCAGCGTGAAACAGAATGTACTGAGAGATCAGATATCTAGTATAAAACAGTCGAAGACATTCTCACTACACTCAGCTTCAGAAAATAGTTCAATGAACAGCTTCATTTGTGTCCTTGGGACAGGTTTATGAAAAAATGACTACTCAACAGTCTAACAAGCGTCAAAGTCTATTTTATTGCCAAGGTCATCAAACAGGGATTTGAGTCATGAACCTGGAAGCTAATTTTTTAACTGTGAACAATCATATCAAACAATAAAATCTAGAGAATAAATGAAAAATAGACGATAGAGACTAAATAAGTTGAAATTCATATTGCTTTAATGTGGGTGAAAGAAAACCTTCATTATTAATCTAATACTCCAAGTTTCTGTCAGCAGTGCATAAGAATAGATTGTCCTATTAAAAATCAAATGTTTCTCCCTCCACATTGCATCAGTTCATTCAACGCATTCGATATGAATCCTCTGAATGACACGATTATTACAACTTTGACAAAAGGTATAACCAATATATTCATTTACCTGTAACCAAGCCTCGGTTATGAACTTAAGTTGTGACTCAGGTTGGCATTGTGTGTCACTAAGCTTCTCCATCTGCCAATAAAAAAAAGGACACCATAAGAACACAGATTAAGATCTGCTGTAAGTCTTTGATCAGAAAGCATCTAAAATTAACAAATACCTAACAATAAAATAATCAAAAGACTATGAAATAAACAAAAATAAAAGTTAGACAGTTTAAAAATTTGCAGCGGTAATGGGAAGGCCAAGACTTAGTCCGGCTAGTTTAGACAGTTTAATTAAATAACAAAAATGCTTCCCAGATCCAATTCTATTATAATTGTATAACAAGCAATTTAAAGCTGCAGTTCATATCTCATTATTCCTGAAAGTTGTCAAACATACTCAAAAAATAAAAGTTGACTAGCGCCAAAGATGTTCTTTTAGTTACCAAAGTCACATGCAACACAGAACATAGAATTTTGGCCCATGGAAGGTAAGATGAACAAACACAGAAAATGTGTGTGTAGCTTACATGAACAGTTTGCATCTGGTGTAGATCAGCAAGAGCTTTTTGCCTTGACTGCAAGAGAAAGAAAATAAATCATATAGCCTTACACCATAGGAATTCTAGTGAAATATAAAAATAACTATGAATTTGGAAACTGTAGAGCAATGCGAGTTCTGATACAGAAGATACTAAACAGAAAAGGAAAAAAGTATGGAGTGGAAGCCTTACAGATTGGTTGCTAGCCCACCGCTCATAATAATGTGTGTACCTCTCCAATGAATTCTTTGCCATTTCTCTTCTTTTTTCAGTTTCATCATACTACATACAACAATATTTCTTTCACAATCTGATATGGTTATAAGAATGTCTCGGGAATGTGGGCTATTAGTATACTGAAAACTGAATGAAGAGAAGTTGAGTATTTCTAAGTCTCTTACCACCCCCTCTTGTTTAGCTGCTTCATAACGATTGCAAGCGTAGAAACCGCCAGTCCTTTCACCATGGTCTGACCATGCACCAAGGCATAGCCTGTGTAGATAAAAGGAGTTTAAATGCAGTTAACATCCATATAAGCTCAAATTATTTGAAAATAAGCCAATCCATAAGCCATGACAAGGTTGCAAAAATAAAAACCATCATTAATCCCCAGGGGCAAAAAAACCCATAATTTGCATCATTGCACGATACTACTGACCCTTAACAAAATTATATTAGGGACGGG
>Ga0228711_1012834_pt1 | contig 10098 bp, 8 predicted proteins | sample MedpolnodulmetaG_2_FD_177996 | JGI IMG/M metagenome (GOLD analysis project Ga0228711, IMG submission 177996) | Root nodule microbial communities from Medicago polymorpha collected in Santa Monica, California, United States - brown nodules | ecosystem: Host-associated > Plants > Roots > Nodule...
TGTTTTAAGTTTAAGTTTTTAAATTTCTGGACAGATCACCACTAATCTCTGCATGCTTATGTTTAAGTTGTTAAATTTTTGGGCAGATTCGACATTAATATCTTTATGCATAGGTTTAAGTTGTTACTATGATATGAACAGATTCGACATTCATCTCTAGATGCTCATGTATAAGTTCTTAAATTTCTGGGCAGATGTTTAAGTTGTTAAACATTTGGGCAGATTCAACAATAATATCTGGAGAATTCGATGAATTTTTAATCTTTATTTTTTTTTCTTAAAAAAAAAATAAATTGTTAAACGAGGCTCGTATATACGAATGCAAATTTTTTTTGCTTAACAAGTTTTTTGCAAATTAATAGTCAACACAATGCAAATTAATGCAAATTAAAAACAAATCCTATAATTAATGTCAACAAAATGAAAATTAATTTGTTTGTTTAACAGTATTTTTTTTTGTTTAATGTGTGTTATTAATACAATTGGTAGATTTATGGTAAAAAAATTCATTTACGCCACCTATAGTTAATGTTAACAATTTTGCTATTAATAGTAATATTTTCATAATTATTTCTTAATTATTTTATTATTTATTTTTTTAATTCTTAATCTCTTCATCTTTGCCGTGTCACACTCTTTTTTTTTTTTGGAAATAACTAGAAAACTAACCATCACACCAAGTACTTATTTGTTTAAACAAATGAAATATTATATATATATATATATATATTACATATTCATTTATTAATGGCATAGTACACATCATTTTTTTCTTCAAAAAGAGCACATCATTTTTAAATGTAATATTTACACAATAATAATAATAATAATAATATACATATCATCCCCCACACCCCCCAAAAAAAATAATGTATCATTTTTTTAGAAAATATAGAAACTAATAAAGGAAAAAAATTGTTTTTATGGGTTTTTGTTTTTTATTTTCTAGTGTGTTTGATGAATGTATGAAGAAAATGATGAAGATGAGGACGGAAGAAGATAAATAAATGTTAAAAAAAATGGATGTTGGTGATGTACCGTTAGATACAATAGACCTCCATAATTTAGCCATCACTTTTTCAAAAAAAAAGATCAAAGGGTTGAAATTAAAAAATTAATAAGGTCTGCGATGGATCACCTACAATATTGGTTCTTCCATGTTGACTATGTTTCTAACGTGATAGTTTGTCAGATCGACCTGCATCGAAGATTTCGATTTCCAAAATTCAAGTTCCTGCTTCGTTCTTATTCCAGTAAGGTCATATTCAACGGTCCGATTAATTATATTGATAGCGTTAGTCGGTTGGGTCTGTTTTGATCATGGGAGCAATGTCCTTCCATGTTGACTAGATTTCTAATGAGATAGTTTGTCAGATCGACTTACATTGAAGATTCTGATTTCCAAAATTCCAATTCATGCTTCGTTCTTATTCTAGTAAGGACATATTCAACGATGTGATTGATTATATTTGATAGCGATAGTCGATTGGGTCCATTTTGGTCGTCGGAGAAATGTCCTTTCATGGTGACTAGGTTTCTAATGGGATAGTTAGTCAGATCGACTTACATTGAAGATTTCGATTTCCAAAATTCCAATTCATGCTTCATTCTTATTCCAGTAAGGACATATTCAACGGTCTGATTGATTATATTTGATAGCTTTAGTTGGTTGGGTCCGTTTTGATCGTCGGAGCAATGTCCTTTCACGTTGACTAGGTTTCTAATGTGATAGTTAGTCAGATCGACTTACATCGAAGATTCCGATTTCCAAAATTCCAATTCATGCTTCGTTCTTATTCCAATAAGGACATATTCAACGGCCCGATTGATTATATTTGATAGCGTTAGTCGGTTGGGTCTGTTTTGATTGTTGGAGCTATGTCCTTCCATGTTGACTAGATTTCATATGACTATTTTTAAAATATCAATATTAATGTAGAGATCTTACTAAACTATGGTGCAATTACTATTTAGTGACAATTAATAAATGAATGAGAGAGTGGTATTTTACTAAACTATGGTGCAATTACTATTTAGTGACAATTTTGTTTATAAATGAGTCACTCATCGTGGAACGGGTGGAGTAATAATATAATATGATATTGTACAGATTACATAAACTTGTTGATTATGGCCGAAGAAAGTAAATTTTCGATTCTAACATTGAATGCAATGATATTCGTGATTAAATGTAGTAGATGTTCATACTATTGTTAGTTGGGTTGTACTTCGAATGGTGGTATTCGTGATTAAAAGCAGGTGTTAAGATTGAATGCCCAAAAATTGAAATTAAATGCAGAATTTGAATACATGATTTGTGATCGAATGCAGTATATTTGAAAATGAATCATGATTTGAGATTAAACTTAGTCGTCTTTGAAGGTTGGTGCATTCATTCATACGATATTTGACATTGAATGCAAGAATGCAAAAAATATTAATTTTTTATCATTCATAGTTTGGACTAAAAAAAAGTTTTGGACTAACAAATACTAACCTGTTTATGCGATTTTAGGCTTTAATTGACACTTAAAATTACTGATTATGGTTTAGGAAATGAAATTTCGAGTTTCAATGCATTCAAGTTTGAATGTTGGATATTTGACATTGAATGTAAAGTGATTGAATTATACAAATATTTGAATTTTTAAAATTGAATGCAGCATATTCATGATTAAGTGGATGATTATTGAATGAAGTATATTTGTAATTGAATGCAGTATCAATTTTGAATTTGAATGCAGGATACAAAGAACAGCTATCCTATAAATAAACTGTATTTTCTACCACTTTAAACTAGTGATTTATTCCAACCTCTATTACAATTTACAAACATTTGCAATTCAAATTATCTAAGTTAAAGTCCCACCTATGATTCAGTCATTATATGGGGTTAAATAAGTTTTTGATTTCTATAAAAAAATTCAAATTTTGATTTTTAGTTTCTCTAAATTTTTCATCAAGTTTTAGTCCTCTAAATACTTTTCATCGTCATTTTTGGTTTCTGCTTTTAAGTCAACTCATCGCACCCCTCACATTTTAGAATAACTTTTTAGAAAGATGTTTAGAATATTATAACTATGTATCACACAAAAGTTTAGAATTTTTTGACAAAATATGAATTAAATATGAATTTTTAAGCGTTAACAACTTAAAAATTCATATTAAATTCATCCTTTATTAAAAAAAATTAAAAAAATTTAAAAGAGAAAAATAATGCAAGGGTGACAAAAAGGAATGCAAAAAAGAAAAATCAAAATTCCAAAGGATACACATGACTTAAATTAAAGGTGGGGATGAAAAATATTTGAGGAACTAAAACTTTATGAAATTTTTAAGAGGGACTTTAAAATTGAAATTTGAAAATTTTATACGGACAAAAAACTTATTTAACCCTTGTTTATGCAATGCCAATACATAAAAAAGAAGTCTAAGAACCAAAACAAGAATTCAAATTCAAAACCCAGGTTTGATAACCAACTCTAGACATTTTCCGAGGAGCAAACAACCATAACACAAAATATAAAAAATTTATTCAACTTTAGTGTCCGTTTGGTGCGCAGGATAGCAAGACATGATAGGATAAAATTATCATATCCTACTTAAATCTTTTGTTTGGTGCACCAATAGGATATGATAAATCTAACCCATTACTAATCCTATCATATTGCTTCTTTGTTATTTTTATCCTTAGTTTTTGTTGGGTTTGCAACCTGATAGCAAACATAAATCACACGCGTAATTTTTTATTCCTCCAAGAGATACCTCCCTTCGACTCCCGTTCTCTCCATTTTTTCTCTGACATTATCAACAACCCCCTTTTCTTCCAACCCTTCTTCTATTGACCGCAGCCACTTCACCTAAATCTCCCTTCGACGCCGATTTTATTCAACACCTACCTCAACCTTCTTTTTTCCCCTTCTATTGCCTATCGGTTTATCCTTTCTTGTTTTTCTTTTATGCTATAATTTGAGTTTAGCTTCCAGATATTGAAATGAACCATTCACTTACGTATTGCATTCCAATGTATGCTTCTCACACTCCCTACTACTTTTTGGTTTTAAAATAATTGTCCAATTTTTATGTAGAATATTTTCTCTTAGATGTGATTTATCTTTGCAGAAAAAAATCAGCTTTGATTTACCTTTGCAGAAAAAATTCAAATCAAATTCAATTTCAAATCAGTTTTTCCCCAAAAAAGAAAAAACTATAAAACTAGTTTTAAACCAATTTTAGTTTCATTCTTTTAGTAATTTTATGAAATTATTTCATTAATTATTTTACTTTTTCAAGGATAATATTGTGATTTTATAATAATAATAATAATAATATATATCTTATCATGTCAAAATCAAATGTTTACCAAACACATAACATGATAAAATAATGTTATCACGTTTCTTATGATGTGCGTACCAAACACATGATAGGATAAGTTACTATCATGTCACTATCATATCCTATTCTTATCCAGTTGCTTATCATATCTTATCGTTATCCTATCATGCGCACCAAACGGAGCCACTTAAAGTAAACAACAAAGAGTTTTAAGTCCAAACCTTAGCAAAAGTCTCTTGCTAGAACCTTTTAAAGAGAATGCTAATCTATGAAGTACGGACACGGATACCAGACACAAACACTAACAACGACACACCGAGGTGTTGGAGCTCAATCTGGAAACCAAAGATTAAAAAACTTTGTTTGGCGAGTGTGTAGGGGTTGCTTTCAAACCCGAGAACACCTTAGTAGTCGAGGAGTACATTGTCCAATAGATTGTGCTCTTTATGGGAATAATTACGAGGACAATATTCATATGTTGTTGGAGTGAATTTGGTAATATAATATATGCCTGTAGACAAATGTTACATAATAGTTTTCAGAATTCTCATGTCGAGTTCAATAGGAGACACGCTAATGAGATCACTCACGAGTTGACACAGGTAGCCTTAGATAATGCTAGCCCCCATATTTACCCTGATCTACCATCGTGTATTTGACACATTTAAGCTAATAAAATGCAATGAATTGCTCCTTTAAAAAAACGCTTATAACACTTTGGCTGACATAAATATTCAACGTGGCCTAATAATCGTAGTCACATCATAAATGAATAGGTCACATGATGATCCGATCTATTTATTTTATTTTGAAAATAAGGGGATTAAAAGTACATTTAAGCCATTATATTATTTAAAATATACAAAATAATTTTAGAGCAATATATTACACGTGCAGTCATGCGTCTCACACTAGTAAATAAATAGATACAACAAAAACCTAATCATATGGGTCTGCTTGGATTGAATTATTTGAACTTATCTACTAACATAAGTTTAGGAAAAATTATGAAAACAGTTTATATAATTTTCAAAAGCTTTTTTCAGCTTACTTGTATAAGTACTCTGATATATATAACTTATGAAAACAACTTATACTCTGATAAAAAAAAACAACTTATACCATATACAAAAACAATTTAAGGTTATTTTATAATTTGCTTTAGAAATAACTTATTCAAGGTTATGCATGAATGCTTATCATGGCAAATAAACCTTGGGCTATAAACCGCAAATAAGTTGTACATCCAAACATTCCCTTATTACATCTAATAATCTTTAAATTCCACTAATATGCCGGTTGGAAACTTCAAAATGGTACTAGAAGCAAGATTTATCAATCAAATAATTAGTACAAACACATTATTATAGCTATTTTTAATATAAACTTCAAAACACAATCAAGAAACCAAAAAAATCAAACAGCAAAATGGATACATAATGAAAGTGTTTTGTAGTTCGATTTTTTGTTTGGTTCTACCCTATTTTGTATTTCCATATAAACAAGTGTGTGACATTTATTTTGACAGATTCCCAATTTATCCCCCTAAACATACTTTGATAGATTTGAGCACCTTGAAGCCGGTTGGGAAATTGTTTTTATTTTTGCTAAAGTGATGATAATGGACTGAACCTAATATTACGCTTAAGTTTCCCCATCCCAAAGGTTAGGAATGAACACAACTGGCCCATTGTTGAGACGAATCTGTTTGATTTGATCAATCTTTTCATGATCATCTTTTGCAAGTGACCAATCAAATATTTCCAAGTTTTGCTTCATTCTCTCCTTGTTGTAGCTCTTCACAGCCATAGTTACCCCTTGCTCATACAACCATCTAAGACATACCTATAACATCACAAAGGATTATATTAACTCCATCAACTAGTTGAATAATGAAAATCATAACTAATTAAGACTCGAATAAAATAATTATTGCAAGTTTGCAACAATGACTAAGACTAGATTTTCAGAATATCACATAAATATTAACTTATTCTTTTCTTGTGAATGAAATACTCAATTGGAGATTAAAGATGAAAAGTTGAATTCAAGTTCAACTAACTGATTGAAACTCAAAATGGTAACCTGAGCAACATTTTTGCCATGTTCCTCTGCAATTTGCTTGAGTATTTCACTGTCCATAACTTCATTACTACCCCAACTGGCCCCTTTGGCTCCTAAAGGAGAGAAAGCAGTTATGATTACACCCTTTGCTTCACAGTATTCTTTTAGCTTCTTCTGATGCCAAACTGGATTCATCTCCACCTATATTTGGTTGCATTAATATCCAATTAGAATGCGGCATGTTGCAGTGTTAAATTACAATTACAAAGTGATATTACATGGAAATACCGTGGCTACTCAATTGCTGCCGCGCACTGTAAAACTATTTTAGACCGACGTTAAACTACAAGACTAGTGAAAGAGAAAGGTAGAAAGTGACAGAGAGGAACTTATTGGCTTACTTGATTGACTGAAGGAGGAATGATGGCAAATGAGAGTAGATCTTCAAGGTTCTTGCGAGTGAAGTTACTAACTCCTATAGATTTTGTAAGGCCTAATTTCTGGCATTCTTCCATTGCTGTCCACACTCCTTTTAAATCAAATGTCGTTATTAACTCTTCAGCATACGGAATTTTCCAATTTCCAGGCTTCACACTGATTGGCCAGTGGATCAAATAAAGGTCCAAATATTCTAATTTCAGGGTCCTGCAATATGGCATCAATTTCAGACCTTGTGCTCCTTGTTGTTTTGATACTATTTAGTTAATATTGGTGACAATGTTTCAAACTAAAAATTGAGTGCAATCATTGAAAATGATCACTGGATTTTGAAAAGGGTAATTTATAATAGACTTTTTTAGTAGGTAATTAGTTTGTTGATTCTCTAGTAGGTCTATGTATAGAGTATCTCATGTATTCATTTGCAACATTTAATCAATCAATATGAATTCAAAAAGATTTTCCCCTCTATCAAGTTCTTAAACTTAACTTTTCTATGAGATGAATCTTCCTCTCTTTGATCCTTTGATTTATAACAATTTATATTTTCAAGTAGCTTGTCAATATAAATAAAAACCGTCCATGATATGAAGCCTGGATACACAAACATGGATACATTTTGTATCGGATACCGATACTTTGTGGATACTTGCATATACATACCCACACGAAGTATCAGAATTATCTTTTTAAAGAACAATTTTTTATATTAATCAAAGAAGAATCGACTAATCTGAGTGGACCAATCCCACCGTCCACTTGTGTGGGCCCTGTTTAGCTCTGTATGGACTTAGCCCACCGAAATTGACACCAGAAGGAATCGAACTTGAGACCTTTGGAGGAGCATACTCCAAGATCCCAAGTCAACCATTAGGCCAACTCCAAATGGGTTTAAAAAAAAATAAAAAATTAATCAAAGAAGAAAAATTATTTGGTATGATTTTTGGATTAGAATGGTAAATAAGCTATAGACCAACTTTATGATGTAAAAAAAAATTAATTATAAAAATAAACTCAACAAATTGTAGTCAACAGCAGTAGTCAAATATATATATGACTAATAATTCCAAGTTGAAAAAAACAAGGTAAGAATTTTGCTTACTGGAGTGATTTCTGAAGAGCAGGAAGAACAAGATGAGGAAAATCGTCTGTAACCCAAAGTTTGGAGGTGATAAAGAGTTCATCTCTTGATCCAATTAAACCAAGTTGAAGAGCTTCTTCTATAGCTTCTCCTAAAGCCTCTTCTGAGCCATATATTGATGCAGTGTCAAAGTGTCTGTAACCTGATTTGATAGCTTCAATCACTGCTACTTTTGTGATTTCTCCGTCCCTGTTTGTCCCAGCTGCGGTACCAAATGCTATCACTGGCATGTTGCATTGGTTGGATGAAGATTTCAGCACAACTTGAGGGATTTTTGAAGCAGACATGATGATGATGATGATGAAGAAGATATTATCACAATAGTCTGTTTGATTTACTTTGCATCTCACTCTCTTTATATAAAAGCAAGAAAATGATGGGACATGGAAGCAAAGAGAGTCACAAACACAATAATATGCCAAGTTGCCACCAACACCAATAAATTTGTTGAGAAAATAATGCATTTCTTCTTTTTTTTTTTTAATCAAATAGTTTAATGTTAATTACCAACTTATTTATTAAATGTTTTGTTTTTAATAATCAATGTAAAAATGCAACCTTAAGCAGTGGTAGAAACAAAACATAATACATGACAAACATCATAATTATTGTGCTTAAATTTAAATGAATTAGTATTGGCAGCTAAGTTATTGTTCATGAGTGTTTCGGAAATCGTTTGTACCTAATAATATTATGTATGGTATATAAATTATTGATAATGTCCAAGTGGTTATGTTTTGTATTTGTAGGGATTTATTGTATATCGAATATTTTTGCCAGGAATTTAACAGTGCAGACTTTATTCATAGTAGTGGACACATGCATAGAGATTCTACACATTTTTGATTTGTAGTCTTTGATTTAACTTGTGAATAGTACTAATTATCTATAATAATATACAATTTGTCAATTAATTTATAATGATAAAATTGAATTGTATTGTGGTTATCTTGAAAGGTAAAATATGATATATTAAAGGTTAATAGGTCTTTACATCTGTAATATATGTCATTTCCGATTTTCTTCTTTGTAATTTTTTTTTTTGATTTACCCTCTGTAAAAAAAAATTGTTTTGATTTACCCTCTGTAAAAAAAAATTGTTTTGATTTACCCCTAATAAGCCAAACGAAAACCAATTTTATTTTTTTTTCAAGAAATTTTCGTTTTTGTTTGGCCTATTTAAAAATATTTTATAGGGGTAAATCAAAAAAAAATTATAGGGAGGAAAACCAAAATGACCAATATTATAGGGGTAAAGACCTATTAACCCTGCATTAAATAAGTGAACTACAATTGTTTTCTTTTTTTTTAGGGATATTTGTGTTGTTATAATAAAAAAAAATAGGTATGAAAATTGACGGTGCAAAACTGCACATCCATAACTTTTGATATTGTTGTCGTTTTCCTCCAAGGCACATCATATTGTGTATTTCCCAAAGTAAAAAATGATAGTGTGCATCACATATGCAAATTTATTAATTGCATAAAGATGGATAGGTGAGGTAAGTGGCAGCATTGAAAGCCAGAACTTATGATAGTGTGCATCACATACGCAAATTTATTAATTGCATGAAGATGGATAGGTGAGGTAAGTGGCAGCATTGAAAGCCAGAACTTATTGCTATTTACGGTTGGTCTGCATCCTCAACTTCGGAAAGAAGGAAAAAAAGGTTCTTACAAATCTAATTTCCTTTCTTCTATTATTACACAGGTTTGTTCTTAGTTTTGCAGTTGAAATTCTATTGTAGATTAATTGTCTAAATTAGTCATAAACTACTATGAATTTCTTATAGTTAAATACATGCATATAGTCAAATTTTGTATAGCAATATATTGTATACAAACTCTTAGTTTGGCCTATCTTATTTTAGACTTTTCTTCTCCTTAAGAGAAGAAGCTGGGCCAAACAGTTTTCATTAGAAGCCCTTAATAGAAAAAGTAGCTTAAAGAATGCAAAGAAAAACATGCAGATTAGCGCTTCCTAACAAGCTGTTGAAAGGAACTTTTGGCAAGCATATGCGAGCTTTTTGTAGCCAGACCACTATTCGATTCCCGCAGGCTGATGATCTTACATTTCAGCAATATATATGTATATTTTTTTTTTTTTAAACATTTCA
>Ga0228711_1012835_pt1 | contig 10098 bp, 2 predicted proteins | sample MedpolnodulmetaG_2_FD_177996 | JGI IMG/M metagenome (GOLD analysis project Ga0228711, IMG submission 177996) | Root nodule microbial communities from Medicago polymorpha collected in Santa Monica, California, United States - brown nodules | ecosystem: Host-associated > Plants > Roots > Nodule...
ACCCCCCTGAAATTGCACAACGTTAATCAATTTACCCCCTCCGTCAAATTCTTCTGTTAGTCAACATGACGTTTTGCAAATACTCCCCCTGAAGTTTTGCACTTATGTGCAAAATGCCCCCGATCTTAAAAATTTATATTTTTTTTTCTCCTTCTTACTTGTTTGACTAATCAATATGAAAATAATATTGAAACCAAAAATCATTAATTGTAGAGTTATGTTTATATATATACATGATCAATGAACCATTGTTCATTAACTTTTGTCTAATTTACATACTTCTTTGCTACATAGATTTTCAGAATTCTTTTTCAATGCAATATCCAAATTTGCTGCAAGTTTATTCACTTTAGGCTTTATACATGCTTTCTAAATATGTACATAGAATCAATGGACAAAAGCCAAATTTTGATTAATGGGCAAAAAAGACTTCAACCACTCTGCAGGACCACAATCAACATATTTTATGGTTGGCCATGTATGAGAAATTTTCACCTGCACAATGTGTTGGTGTATTTGTGTTCCATGATCACAACAATCACCACATATAAAAAATTTCCATCCTTTTAGCAATGTGAATAAAAGTATTCAGGTAAAACTAAAAGTGAATAACAATATTTATTTTTTCTGCAAGTAAATATGTGCATCAAATTATACAGAATTGGAGGGAAGATGCGTGAATGGGGCATTTTGAGTCATGGATAAAAAAAAAATATAAATTTTAAGTTTGGAGGATATTTTGCACATAAGTGCAAAACTTCAGGGAGTATTTGCAAAACGTCATATTGACTAACTGAAAAATTTGACAGAAAGGGTAAATTGATTAACGTTGTGCAATTTCAGGGGGGTAATTGAAGTTTCGTTAATATCAGAGGAGTAATTGATGAAACTTACAATTTCGAGGGGTAATTGCCTATTTATATATATATATTTACAAGTATTTAATCTTTAATCTTTTGTAGATCATGAATCAGAGGTTGCTTATATAAAAAAGTTCATTACCTGCGTGTAAGCATCCATTATTCCATATTTAAAAATATAAAAAAAATCCATTATTCTTGAATAAAAAATTTCTCATGTGAACACTCCATAAACATGGTTCATGCTTGCCTATAACTTAATTAACTATCGTTATCATAAAAACATATTAAGCATGTGTTAGTACGACCAGGATAATTTCCTTTGACCGTATATTGGACTTGAGACAATGACATGCATGTAGTACTTTTTTGTTGACAAAACTATAGACATGTACAAGTACCTTTCAAAATAACTATAGGCATGTAGCTGATGGTATGAATTAATAAAAAAATCAAACGAGATTGTATCTTTTTTTATTTTAAGTAAAAAAGGAATATAAAGAGAATTTAAGAGGTGGGTAATATAAGTTACGTGGGGTACCCATAGAGTTTTGAGATTAATGTGGTCTGTCTAAGACCATAGAAAACCGTTGGAGACAGCGTGTAATTGCTTGACACGTAAGGTCAAATGAGTCAAATAGGTGTTTCTTGGACATACACGTGTGTTACTAGAAGGAAAGATTAGTGTCATAGCTGTTGTCGTTGCATTTGTTCTCACGCGCTTGTTTCGTTTTAATAAATGAAGTGAACAATATTAATCATCGATGAAAAAACTAGTACACTATTCACCCTTCTTTTTAGTTGTCATTAATCATCAAGAGTATCAATTTTATTTTTTTTAACAACTAATATTAACATTGTTGATAGTCCTCTCATGCATATATGATTGTTTTTAACAAGAGGAAGATAAAAATGTGTTATGCGTTCTTTTCCTTTAACCACGAGTTTATTCTTTTGGAGTTTCTTGGTAAGGTTTTTACCAAATAATGTTGTACACTTTTTTCTTTATTAAATTTTTTTTCCACTTGGTTTTTCTTTAATATGGTTTTAATGAGAGATATCTTCAATAAATATTTAAGGATAAGTGTTATGAATATTATAAATGGATGCAGTACATGTAACAATTGAGTTATTGACCATACTACTAACTCATGCATGCTATTATGCTTGTTTCTCAAGTCATTGATATTTATTTTCAAGTCATTATATTTTTTTATACATAAATATAGTTCACATATAATCTAATCATAGATAACATGAGAACAATATACTTCTTCTCTCTCTTCTCTCTCTTTCTTCCTATTTCTTTAGTTTCATAACATACATATATATTTCACCATGTCCTCGACAAATTACGACATGCCAACTCGACAAATTACGACATGCCAAACGTCGAAGTTTCCAATGATGACGTCATTTATTGAAACAATTATTATTACACTCTCTCGAAGTAAAGGTAGTGGACCTTTTCTCTTCTAAGGGGAATTGTGGAGAATTTTCTCAAAATCTCAAAGTTGAAGAAAATTGAAGGAAGACTCGATGATTGAAAGGTTTTTGGTGAAGAATGCTCATGAAATGCTTGAAGATTTGAAGACCTTGGTGACCCAACTTCAAGAAGAGCTTGAAGTTTGGGTATCTTGGAGTTTTGAAAAGAATTCAAGGCTTTAGATCTAGTACAATTTAGTATCTGAAGAAATTATTGTACTCCCTCTGGTCCTATTTATAAAAAAAATTTAACGTTTAAGATTCACTGAGTAATTGATGTATCTTGTATAAAATATAGACCAACTCTATACATTCATATCATATTTGGTCGATTCATTCACCTAGTATGGATGTGCTACATAACTAGGATGATTGGTAAATCACTATAGATAATACATAAAAACTTATTAATTTGTATAAACTATTTTCTATAAATTAAAAATAAGCTTAATCTAAACGGATCATATAAGCCAAACATTGGCCCAAAACCGCCCCATTCTCTGATGGACGAAAAAGAAGGAAGAGAAGATAGAGGAAGGTTGGGGAAGCATCAACTAGATTTCAAAGTTGCTCTAATAAAAAAAACATAACACTTAAATTTGTTATATCAAGATGTTATAGACAGAGCAAACGCTCATAGACCTATTTGCATAGGTGAAATCCAAAACAATCTAAATTTAACATTTAGGTCATTTACATGCAACACACCCCCTCCCTGCGAGGGAGATGTTCGGAGCAAGACGGAGACCCACTCAAATATGAATGGTAACGTCTCCTTCATGCTCCCGTGAATCTCGCTCGATGTTTACGATTCTCATGTATATGTAATCTTTGAACCCTTACGTCTACCTTGCACGACACCTGCACCTCCACACCTTTGTTGTCAAACTCACGAGTAGACTCGCGAGTCTATACAAGTTTACGAGTCTAGAAGTAAAAAACAAATAGACTCACACTTAGAATCGTTTTTATGGTAGACTCGGATAGACTCGCGAGTCTAGGACAAGTTTAGAGTCTATGAAATTTTTTTACAAATCAATCTTTTTTTAAAAAAAAAACCCCAAAAGATGACCCAAATTCCAAATAAAACAAAAAATGTGAATAGAAAAAATCTAGAATCTTATAAACCTAGAACCAAAATGTTACTTGATTTGAAGATATTAATTCTGATGACGAGTGGATAATTGAAGATGCTAATGAAGATAATGTTGTTCAACTGCAAAATAATGACAATGTTGAGCAAGTTAATGTTAATGTTGACAATGTTTTTGGAGCTGATGTTGTTACTAATGTTGTGGAAAGTGGTGGTCGTTTGAAGAAACTAAAGTAGCCCATCTAAATTGGCACCAGAGAGAATCGAACCTGAGACCTTGAGGATGAGCATACTCTCAGTCCCAAGTCGATACCACTAGGCCAATCCAAGTGGGTTGTTTGAATTTTTATGTTAATTGGTATTTTGTTGTATATATTTGTAATTTATGTGTCACTTACATGATTTTAACCTCATTTTTAATTTTCTAGAAAATCGTACGAGTTTACAAGTCGAGTCTATGAATCGAGTCTACAGACCCTTTTCTAGTCTGTGTAGACTCATGAGTCTGACAACCTTGTTCGACACTATTAAAGGGGACTCTCAGCAGTCCTCGAAGGTTAAATTCTCTTCACTCTCCTAACCCCCTCTTCTAAACACAATATTTGCTTGAGCGTCAGAGTATCTGCATGTACACACCCACCACCGTTTCAATCGAAGTAGCCACTGTCTAGCATCATATCGGCAGTCACCTTGTGATCATATACGATTAGAAGACTATAATGAGGAAAAGAATAAGATTTACTTAGGATTGAGAGAATCAAAGGTATTTAATATTTGACATCTCTCAAACAATATTACCTCTCATACAGAAAATCTATTTGGAAAAGAAAAATAACAAAAACATGAAAAAAGTTGAGGACATTCATTTTAAAGTTTACTACTCCCTCCGGTCCTATTTATAAGAAACAATTTACTTTTTTGATTCATTGAATAGTTGATGTATTTGGTCTATTTCTAGGTTAGATACATCAATTATTTAATGAATCTAAAAAGTCAACTTTTTCTTATAAATAGGACCGGAGGGAGTACGGTGCAAACCCAATATCGGATAATAACAGAGTTAATGAATACAAATAATATTTTGACCACAATCTATTTTTTATTTTTTTAAAGAATTTTGACCACAATCTATTATCAACCATCAATATTTTTTACTGAATTATGTCATCGGGCATCATATAAACAGACAATTTTATATTTTGTCAATTTTGTATTTTAATATTTTGTATTTATTTATCACTATCTTTTAGTCATATCATTGTCAACACTTGTGTTAGATATCCTCTAAAAAAAACACTTGTGTTAGATATGTTTTTCAAAATAAAAAATATCGTGTTAGGTGTATTTTTATTGAGTATTGAATTTGTGATGTTGAAATAATAAGATTAATGATCATGTGTATTTTTATTGAGGGTTGAATTTGTGATGTTGAAATAAGATTGATCATTAATGAATTAAAACGTCACGGATGAGTCATGCTTCCTAAAGTTCAATCCCAGCTGTGGGTGTGAAGTGTGAACTCATCAGTCATAATTTTCAGGTTGCATCACTTTCCACCCTCTTCACGAGTCAATTGTTAGACTTAGACCTAGTCTTTACTCATTCTAAAACAGATTTATTCTGAGTTACTATGAATTTATGATACACGTAAATAAAATTTGGTTAATGAAGGATATAAAAAGTTTAACTAGGTTCATATATATATTCCTTCCGATAAAAAAACCTTTATAAGAAATTGTAGTTTTTTTCTTCTTTTTGTTTTGAATAATGAAGTACTTTTTTTCTTCTTAAAATGAGAATTAAAAAACAATTATCTCATAAATGCATATCATATATATAGTAAGATGAGTGTGTGTTGGGACGAAGTCAGCAATTAAGTTTAAGGGGGGACCAAGTTTACAAGAATATTTTAGTAAAGAAAAATCAAATGCACAGCATATACAATAAAAAATATGTAAGATATATCCAATGGAGAATAAATTCATATGCAAGAGGATGAATTTTCAATGAAATATCTCGTTGGTAGTTGTTGAGAGTGTCCAAACAAAATCACAGATAATGAATCGAAATTTGAGGGAAATTGCAACGAAGAATCATAAATATTGAGAATTTTGTTAATGATTAGGGTTCTTCTATATATAGCAGACAAAACCTCACTTTCTTTTTGATTGTTAAGGATTAATGCAATTGATTACACCTAAAAACGAAAGTGTTTTTTGTCCAAAAACATTGCGTCATAAAAGACATTATACAATATCATATAAAGTTCACACAAAAAATATAATATCATAGTAGTATACAAAAAAAATTAAAAAACATTGGGGGAACCGCGACCTCTGTTGGTTCCCCTTCTAGCTCCATCCTTGAGTGTGTGTGAGAATATTTGAATATACAATAACCACGTTCTCTTCACTTATTGTGTGGAATTGAATTTCGATGCAAGCTCTTTGAAAAAAGAAAACAAATTTAAAATTTATGAATTATTATTTTTCTTTAAAATAAAATACTTGTCCTATTTGGTAAAATTTAAATTTCTTCATTCAAGTGGAGACATTAATCAATTACAAGAGCCCTTCTTACGATAGAGTGATATCTATAGAGTGATATCAGATGGATAAAAAAAGAAATAAGTATTACGCTTATCTAAGAGTATTCATTAATCAATGATAGAGCTATATCAGATGGATACAAAAGAATTACGCTTAGTTTTCATTGATTTGAAGAAGGCTACGATAGAGTTCCCAGAGAGATTTTGTGGAAATCCATAAAGAAGAAAGATGTAAGGACTTCTTATATTAGAGTTGTCAAATATATGTACGAGGAGGCTTCGACTAGTATGAGGACATAGGATATGGATATTGACGATTTTGTTAACAATAGGATTACACCAAGGATCAGTCCTAAACTTTTGGATGTACCTACAAAACACATGCAAGAGCTAGCATTAAGATGTATGTTTTTTTAAAGATGATGTAGTATTACTTGAAGCGTATGAGTTTCGCTTGATTAGAAGACACAATATGTGAAATGTAATTTTAGTAAAAGGGAAAATGTTTCCAGCTTGCCGAGGAAAGAAGAGGATCTTATCATACCGCAAGTTACGCGGTTCGATTGTATCCATAATATAAAAAGAAGGAGAAATATAAGCATATGTGTTTTATGTGATACAAAAGTATCACTTAAGTTGAAGGGAAAATTTTATCGAACTGTATGACCAAAAACATTGTATGGAACATAGTGTTGGACGGTCGAGAGCCAATACGAGAAAAAAATATGTGTAGCAAGGATGAGAGTGTTGTATTAGATGTGTGGTAAGACCGTATAAGATATATGATTACAATTGACAACATTAGAGAGAGTTTAGATATCCCATATAGTAGAAAAGAAGGTGCAAAATAAGTTTAGGTGATTTGAGCATTTAGAGAGAAGACACGTAAATTTTGTAATAAGGAGAGTAGATCAGATGAAGAGTAGTCAAATCACTAGAGACAAAGAAAAACTTATAAAACTAGAAGATAAATTATTAAGAAAAATTTAGAGATCGAAATATGAATTATGACATAATTTGATCGATGTAGTCGACCACACTTAATAGGACAAAACTTGGTTGTTCTTGTCGTAGTGATGATAGCATAGACGAATCCAATTCATGGCATAGTGTGGCTATAGCCACATTAGTTTTTTTCCTTTGTTTTTTACATATGAAGGACGCCTATTAGAACAAGTGAAATATGAACTTGAATATGAAGAATAAAATGTTAGAGGAGGTTGACGGCTTATTTTGTTCTAATTAGCAATTGTTAGGGTTATAAATGTCTCAGAACTAATAATTTAGCACAAATAAAACTACTAAAACTATTACTTTGACTGAAATAGTACATGGTATTTTATTTGATTGAGAAAAAAAAATTTACACTATTATTTTAGCCACACTAAACAATAATCGACCTTGGAAGATAGTAAAAAATATTTTGCTACTTGTGGTTCTTAAAGAGTGTCCGGGGACACTCGTTAACATTTTCATATATTGATATATTAAGACAACCAAGAGTCGGTGGTGGAGGCAGAAATTTTATAGAACCTGGGCAAAAATTTTATCGCAAATTCACATGTGACATAATCTATATAAATAGTCATAAATCATAAATCGAAATTAATTATTTGAGTTTGCCCAAAGTTTTGTTTTTTTTAAATGGGTTAATGAGCTATTGAGTTGGACCTAGCATAAAGAGAGTATCGATTGAGCCCGGACGAGTGCCCGGGGTCGTCGGGTGATATCTCCATCACTGCCAAGAGTCATCGTAAATAAGTTTGGTCTTAAGTTGACCTATAAATTGCCAAATTTGATTGAGCTTGCAGCTTGGGTTAGAGTCTACTAGCGTTTGCTTACCCTTCCATTGTGATTTTATCTCGAGTTGGAGTCCGTTTTAGAAAACTTATGAAAACAACATATTACAATTTTCAAAAGTCTTTTTTCAACTTATTTTTATAAGTTTTTTAATATAATTCATGAAACAAAACCTATCACATATAGAAAAGTAATTTAATTTAACTTTATCTTTTACTATAAAAATAACTTATGCAAGCTTATCCATAAATGCATCTCATGATATATGCATCTCATGATATTCATTTGTATTATAAACTATTTATCCAAACATACTTTTTTTTTTTAAAAAAAAGCATACCTTTTATTCTGATTTGGGGCGGGGCCAATCATTTCTGTTTAGCCTCTAATGAATGGATGGATATAAAGGTAGTGCTGACAACGCATTAGATATTTTAACAATCAGGTTAATTTGTGGTCAAAAAATGGGGAACCAATTACATTTTTAACGTTATATTTTATACCCTTGATGATTTTTTATATTGGTAGTGTGTAGGGTGTAACATTTTATATATTTGCACATGATAATTTTTTAGTAGCTTCTTTTAAAAACTTAAAATTTAGACACCTTCTGATGGCTAGCTGTTTGTTTTAGATTGTTTCAACCACAAAGATTGAAGTTTTATAGTCCTAAGCAATTTTTGTTTATAAAAAATAAGCATATTGGTCGTTGTTATTCCATCCCATAATAATTAATCCGAAAGCCTTGGCTGCCATTGGTCATTGGTTACTAATGTATATTTGTACCTAACTTATCCAAATCCAGAACACCATTTTTCACTTTTTTCTTATTTATAATTATTACTCCAAACATGACCACATCTTTTGACGGTCATCCCAATTTAATATTATTATTTCACATTTTAAAATTTAGATGCTCAATTGACACATATCTGACCAATGAAAAATAATGTTTGGGCAAATATTCATGAGATAACACCAAACAAATATATTCATGAGATGATATTTGGGACAACATTTTCCCTTCGTTTAGGGCAACAAAGAGAAAGAAAGAAAGGATAAGAATACAATATCAATACAAGACTAAAAAAATGTTATTTTAAAAGTTTGTCTAAAAATAATTGTATAAATATCATTTCTTTTGTTCAATTGTAGGGTGACCTAAGGGCCAAGCAACTTAAACAAGGGTTTTATGTTTCAAAATTTTGGGTTAAAAAGAAGACTTTTAAAGAGTTATTTTGGTTATAAGTATATTATATGACAGATAAATTACAGACATTAGTATAGCTTAACTGATTACAAAAAGACCTCAATTACTCTTTTAGTCTTCCTAAAATTGATTTTATATAAATATTATGTTTTTTTTAAAGGTCACACTAAATTTTTTGCTTTGGACCTCTTAATCTGTTGGGCCGACCTTGTTCGATTGATAAAGAGATGATTCATTGTCTACATCCCTAAAAAAATGATTTATTGTGTGCAAAAGCATGAGTTTAATTTTCGATGTCAACGTAAAGACAATTTATAAATAAATCTATTAATACCCTCTCTAAACATTGAGGTATCAGTTCTGATTTCGATGAATCTCTAAAGATAATTCAACCAGACTTAAGACTTTAGAGTCTGGTCTTCTCAAAGTTTCATGTTCAAAATTCAAATGCTCTGGATATCAATTTTTACGAACTAATCCATACATGATTTTGCTTTGGTTTTAAGTAAAACTCCTTTAACGAACTATAAAATTGATCTATCGAATTAGTCAATGTTTAGGTTAAGAATTACTCATTGCAAAGTCTCCACTGGTTGACGATGTCGATAATTAGTCCACACTCAGAAAAGAGCGAGTGATTTCACAGCCCGCGTTGAGAAAAAGCCACGAATGTTCACGGTTCACCATCCAAACGTGTGGTCGGCTCCGTTAACCAAAACACACCACAACTCAACAAAATATCTTACCCACGTCACGTTTTCTGTTACCGTTATCTTAGTCGGTCTATATATATACCCTCCTCACAACATAACATCATTGAAAAAATTCAATGTTATAAAAACACCAAAACTCAACCTAACTTTCTTCCCAAAACAGAAACAAAAATAACATTATTATAACCTTAGTTTCAACAAACTTACTCAATTTATTCGGCGCTCAATTTTGTTTTTTCATTTTCCTAAGGTAACATCTTTTCCTTTTCTTAATGTCTATGTTTATGTTTTCTCATATTGTTTTTTTTATATCATTTAAATTAGCTTAATAAATTACTTTTTTTTTTTAATATCATGTTTCTTTTTAATAAACTAAGTTTTTTTTTTTT
>Ga0228711_1012839_pt1 | contig 10096 bp, 3 predicted proteins | sample MedpolnodulmetaG_2_FD_177996 | JGI IMG/M metagenome (GOLD analysis project Ga0228711, IMG submission 177996) | Root nodule microbial communities from Medicago polymorpha collected in Santa Monica, California, United States - brown nodules | ecosystem: Host-associated > Plants > Roots > Nodule...
GAAAAAACACACAGAGAGAGAGAGAGAGAGAGAGAGAGAGAGAGAGAGAAGAAAGACACAAAGCAATTATACAGGTTCCTTCCACAAACCGGAAGTAGTCCTGTCCCCCTTGCATTTCCAAGGAGAGTTCACTAAAAATGTAATATCTGATTACAATTGCTCACTGCTACAACTAGCCAGAGACTTCAAATTATTCAAGCACAACTGCAAGAGATTTTCTATGCTCCTGAACTAAATCAAGAGACTTCCTATGCTCAAGCACATAAGCAAGAGACTTCTATTCAAACAGAATTACAAAGAAATTTGTTTAAGGTTGAACACTTGATATACAACCAGTGGTGTTCACAATGCAAATCTACAGACTTTTAAGACTTTAGAATTTCTAAGATATGAACTTTGATAAGAAATTCTAAGTGAACTTTTGATGCAGAACAATTTCAACAAAGGTTTGACACTTATAAATTGTTGTTCTTGAGTCTTTTCTTATGTATGTATCCAGACAGCAGATCTTCACTCCTTTACATACAGGTGTGAAAGATACGTTGGAAATTGTCAGCACATCAAAAAGAGTCGTTTGAAACTTGATCAAATCACCAATGATCTTTTGCTTGATTTGGTTATTGTCCTATGAAGGATCAATTTCAAACCCATTCCAAGTCTGGAGGAACACTGGTGCATGCATAACTGTTTTTCTTGTCCTGTTGCAGACACAAATCAGAGTAGTGGAGATAGTGGTTGTACACTTCGTACAATTATCCTTTGTCAACTCTCTCCAACGAAAAAGCATCCAATGCCTTCAAATCCATTTGAATTAGCCGTTGCTTCGTTCTTTCAGTCTTCTGCAATGCTAGATGAGATTAAATCATTTGAACAACCTTTGAAGCTTTAATTCTCTCAGCTTCTGATGATCTTCTGACGAAAACTGCTTCCGGTGATCTTGCTTCTGATGAGGTGCTTCTGATGACGTCAGCACTTCAGGAGCACTTTGTCTTCATAACCTCTTTTCTTCAGATGTTTCAAACTTCCTTCTTGTTGATTCCATTGCTCTCATTTGTTCTTCCAGAACCTATGCTTTAAAGAGACACTAAATTGATTCTTCCTCCGGTCCTTTTTATAATAAACAAATTGATCAACAAAAGTTAATGTATTTGATCTATATTATGAACCAAATATATCAACTTTAGTTGACAAATTTGTCTCTTGTAAAAAGGACTCGAGAGAGTAGTATTAATAAAGAGTATATTGAGAAAAGAGTAATAAATGCATATAAGAATTTATAGTGAGTCTTATATTTAGAGACAATCATTTTTTTTGTAAATGGTCTTATATTCAGGGACGGAGTGGGTATGAAATTGAGTCAAAACCCATGTATTCGTTCGCCATTTTATTTGTAGCATAATCAATGGTAACCGGTCAAGTCCACACGTTCAAGTGTGAAATCGAAAAAAAAAACTACTATTTATTTTAAGAAATTAGACGACATTGATGTTTTAATTTCACATATTCAATTTAGCAAGACTTAATATGTCCTCCCTCCATTGCTAATTATAAGCAAATTTGACTTTTTATATTCATTCAATTAATAATGTATGTTGTTCATATTGTGGACCACATGCATCATAAATTGAATGAACCTAAAAAGTAAAATTTGCTACCAATGCACGGTGAAAAACATTCACCCACTACTACAGTTGGATAGAAAATTTGTGGTTCAAATGTGTAACACATTCATTTTTTACTAACCTAAATGAGACATTTCTTAGTAGGACTCATGATAAGGCAATTTTAGTAACCTAAATTTGACGTTTCTTTCAGTAATAATTCGTAGCAAGGTTCCAGGACATTTCCTCGAAGGATCCAAATGACTTGCATTTTTTCCTTCACTTAGCATAAAATCTTATAAATAATAAACATCAAACACAACTATAGAAGCATTGTTCATTCACAAACTATAATCATGTTCCTCAAGCTTGTGTTTATGTTGTTTTTTCTTGTTACATTGGTAGCAAGTGAAGACAACAGTTTCATCTATAATTATAATGGATTCCAATCATCACATTTGTATCTTGATGGTATTGCTGAGTTAACCTCAACTGGCATACTAAGACTCACCAATGATACAAAAAGAGTCAAAGGACATGCTTTCTATCCAAATCCTATAGTTTTCAAAAACACTTCCAATGGAAGTGTTTCTTCTTTCTCAACTACTTTTGTATTTACCATAAAATCTGAATATCCAGATCTTAGTGGCCATGGAATTGTTTTTGTTGTTTCTCCTACAAAAGGGCTACCAAATTCACTACCAAGTCAATTCCTTGGTCTCTTTAACAATTCCAACAATGGAAACAGTAGCAACCATGTTTTTGGTGTTGAGCTTGACACTGTTCAAGATTTTGAGTTTAATGATATCAATGATAACCATGTTGGTATTGATCTCAATGATTTGAAATCAGCTAATTCAACTCCAGCAGGATATTATGATGATACTGCTCAGTTCATGGATTTATCCCTTTCCGGTGGATATCCTATGCAGGTATGGATTGACTATGATGGAGTGAAAAAAAAGATTGATGTTACTTTAGCTCCAATTAGTGTTGGTTTTAGTAATAAACCAACACAACCTTTGTTATCATTGACAAAAGATCTTTCTCCAATTCTCAACAATAAAATGTATGTTGGATTCTCATCTTCAATAGGGTTAATTGCAGCTTCTCATTATATTCTTGGTTGGAGTTTTAAGGTTAATGGCCAAGCTCAAAACCTTGAAATCTCTGAAATTCCTGAAGTAAGAGTATTTGCTGAGAAAAAAAAGTCCAAAATTTTAACTGTTGGGTTGCCTTTTATTTTGCTAAGTTTGGTATTCATGATAACATTAGGGGTTATGTATTATATCAGACGGAAGAAGTTTGCCGAGATTCTTGAAGATTGGGAACAAGAATATGGCCCACATAGATTTAAGTTCAAAGATCTATACTTTGCCACAAAGGGTTTCAGGGAAAAGGGGCTACTGGGAGTTGGTGGATTTGGTAGAGTCTACAAAGGTGTGATACCGAGTTCCAAACTTGAGGTTGCTGTGAAAAGGGTGTCTCATGAATCAAGACAAGGGATCAGGGAATTCGTGTCAGAAATTGTTAGTATCGGTCGTCTTCGACACAGGAATCTTGTTCAACTTTATGGCTATTGCAGGCGAAAAAGCGAGTTACTTTTGGTTTATGATTACATGCCGAATGGAAGTTTAGACAACTATCTATATAACCAACCAAAAGTGAGGTTGAATTGGAGTCAAAGATTTAGAATCATCAAAGGTGTTGCTTCAGGTGTGGTTTATCTTCACGAAGAATGGGAGAAAGTTGTTATTCATAGAGACATAAAGGCTAGTAATGTGTTGTTAGATTCTGGATTTAATGCTAGATTGGGAGATTTTGGTCTTTCAAGGTTGCATGATCATGGTGCAGATCCTCACACAACTCATTTGGTTGGAACTATTGGTTATCTTGCTCCTGAACAACTTAGAAGAGGTAAGGCTACTAAATTTTCTGATGTGTTTTCTTTTGGTGCATTTCTTCTTGAGGTTGTTTGTGGTAGGAGGCCTATAGGTCGTGTAGGAGAAAGTGAGAGTCTAATTCTAGTTGATTGTGTGTTTGAATGTTGGCAAAGAGGTGAGATTCTTGAGGCAAAAGATGTATATTTAGGAACAAATTATGTGTCTGAAGAGGTGGAATTGGTGTTGAAACTTGGCTTGTTGTGTTCACATTCAGAGCCTTTGGCTAGACCAAGCATGAGACAAGTTGTGCAGTATTTGGAGAGGGATACACCTTTGCCAGATTTTTCTTCGCTTCGTTTATCTTCTTCTGGTTTAACGTTTGGGTACCAATTATATGTTGGGGACATGCCAATGCCGTATACTTCTGTGTCAATTGCTGAATCTGTTCTGTCGGGTGGTCGTTGATTTAAAAAGGCACGTCTAATTGATGCTTAATTGGTGCATTTTGATTTTGTAATGTATTAGATTTTGGTAAAAAGGATTAAAGAGAGTTTGTTATCTAAAAAGTGAAATCATGTTTGAGTAAATAGTTTAATAGTTACATAAAAGCATTTTCTCATTAAACTTTTTTTGTTTTGATTTTGTATATACTTTATTGCGTCCAAGTTTGTATCTATTTTGAGTAGATGAGAGACTACAATTATTATTCAGTAAATTGAAAGGGTAAACAAAGAAATAACCTGCAAAACCTCAAATGCAATAAGGCAAGCACTAAATAACTTCAGAAATTATATTTGTTCTAAAGACTCAGACAAGCTCTTCATCTTTTCTCCTCTACTCGTTCGATTTTCTTCAACACTTCAGTAATTCTGCATATGAACATATAAGATTACGTTATCGGGATGTATAGAATGAGCCCTAAAATTGAACACATCATAATCACTATCATGGACGACTTCATACGATACCAACGAATGCATTGATGAATTTCAAATTTTCCATTCATAATACTCATACTTCTAAAATGATCCCTAAAATTAAAAAAATTCAACCAAATTATTTTGTTTGAAACAATTTGAGAGTAAATTGACCAAAGCCCTAGGTAAAGAATACCTTTACCATTCTTGTAGACAATAAGAACAATTTCTAATTTCTATCCATTTTTCAAGTCACTCAAACCTAAATTGAGATCCAAGGAGAAAACTAGAAAAAGAGTTTGATATTTACTCTAATGAGATCTCATTATCCATGTTTACAAATTGTTTTCCAACATAAGAATATCACGCAAAAACACTCAACCCTCACCCACCCTATTAGCTCCTTAACTCCTTTAGAGTAGAAAGATTGCACAACAACCAGGTCTAAAATTGCATTTTATAGCTGTCAATCAAGAGTAAATTAGTCGGTGATTTGCCTCCATCGCCCTGTGATTTGCCAACACATGTGACCGATGGAACATGTGGCTCGAAATTTCACCACGATTTTTGCATGAAGAAAAATATTCCCTCCGTCCTTTTTTAGAAGAACACTTTACAAAAAATCACGGGTACTAAGAAAAGTCTTTGGAGTAATAAATTTGTCTGATGTATGTGACTATTTCTAAATTACCCTTCGTATAAAAGTGCATTCAATGTTAATTTTCATATTCTAAGATAAATTGATAGTAAGGGGTATATTGGAAAAAAAGAGTAATAAATGTATTTAGTAATTTGTAGAGGAGTCTTATATTTAGAGAAAAACTTTTTTTTTTGGTTGCAAATGGTCTTATATTTAGAGACGGAGTGAGTATGAAATTGAGTCAAACCAACATATATCATTTTATCCTTCCACCACATATTCATTCATCATTTGATTTGAAGCATAATCAATAATAACCGGTCAAGTCCACACATTCAGGTTTAAAAAAAAACACTACTTATTTTAAGAAATTAGAACACATTGATATATTCACATATTCAATTTAACATCAAACACTTAATATGTAAATGTTAAAAAACATTCACCCACTACTACAGTTGGAAAAAAAAATAAAATTGTGATTCAAATGTGTAACACATTCTTTTCACTAAACTAAATGAGACATTTCTTAGTAGGACCCAGATGATAAGGCAATTTTAGTAACCATGTGATGTTTCTTTTAGTAATAATTTGTAGCTAGGTTCTAGGAAATTTCTTAGTAGGACCCAAATTAGACATGCAATTTTTCCTTCACTTAGCACAAAATCTTATAAATAATAAACACCGAACACTCGAACAGAACTACAGAAGCATTATTCATTCACAAACTATAATCATGTTCCTCAGACTTGTGTTCATGTTGCTTTATCTATAAATACAGTAGATTCCGATCATCACATTTATATCTTGATGGCAATGCTTTCTATCCAAATCCTATAGTTTTCAAAAACACTCTCAGTGAAAGTGTGTCTTCTTTCTCAACTACTTTTTTATTTGCCATAAAATCTGAATATCAAACTCTTAGTGGCCATGGAATATTTTTTGTTATTTCACCTACAAATGGGCTACCAAATTCACTACAATATTAATACCTTGGTCTCTTTAACAATTCCAACAGTGGAAACAGTAGCAACCATGTTTTTGGTGTTGAGCTTGACGCTGATCAAAATTTTGAGTTTGATGATATCAATGATAACCATATTGGTATTGATATCAATGGTTTGAAATCAGCTAATTCAACTCCTGCAGGATATTATGATGATTATGGAATCAGGAATTTATCCCTTTCCAGTGGATATGCAGGTATGGATATATGATGGAGTGAAGAAAAAGATTGATGTTACTTTAGCTCCAATTAGTGTTGGTTTTAGTGATAAACCAACACAACCTTTGTTATCATTGACCAGAGATCTTTCTCCAATTCTCAACAATAGAATGTATCTTGGATTCTCATCTTCAACAGGGTTAATTGTAGCTTCTCATTATATTCTTGGTTGAAGTTTTAGGGTTAATGGCCAAGCTCAAAACCTTTGAAATCTCTGAACTTCCTGAGCCAAGAATATTTGCTCCTGAGCTAAGTATATTTGATGAGAAAAAATAGTCTAAATTTTTAACTGTTGGGTTGCCTTTGATTTTGCTAAGTTGGAAAAGTGGTGAAATTCTTGAGGCAAAAGATGTATATTTAGGAACAAATTATGTGTCTTCTGAAGAGGTGGAATTGGTGTTGAAACTTGGCTTGTTGTGTTCACATTTAGAGCCTTTGGCTAGACCAAGCATGAGACAGGTTGTGCAGTATATTGCTGAATCCGTTCTCGCTGGTGGTCGTTGATTTCAAAAGGCACCTCTAATTGATGCTTAATTGGTGCATTTTGATTTTGTAATGTTTTAGATTTTGGTAAAATGGATTAAAGAGAGTTTGTTATCTTACAAGTGAAATCATGTTTGAGTAAATAATTTAATAGATACTAGAAAGCATTTTCTCATTATAAAATTTTGTTCTGATTTTGCATATACTATATTGCGTCCAAGTTTTATCTATTGAGTAGATCTAAGAGACTACGGCTATTATTCAGCAATATCAAAGGGATTCAAAGGGTAAACAAAGAAATAACCTGCAAAACCTTCAAATGCAATAAGGCAACCCCTAAATAACTTCAGAAATTCTATTTGTGCTAAAGACTCGAAGAAGCTCTTTATTTTTTCTCCTCCACTCGTTCTATTTTCGCGGACACTTCAGTAATTCTGCATATGCCCATATAAGTTATCAGAATGCATAGAAATAGAATGAGCCCTAAAATTGAACAGATCATAATCACTATCATGGATGACTTCATACGATACCAACGAATGCAGTGATGACTTTCATATAGTAGGCAAATCCCACCAAAGCATTTCTTCTATAACACATACAATAAGACATGCCTCAATCTATACTAGCTAATCACTGGTTAATGAACACAACATTCATGAAAGAGAAGTTCTACTTGATTTAAGAATTCATCGTTTTATTCCTAAGTTCAATGCAAAATGCATAATTATCACTCATCAATAACGCAACCATTTAATCATAGATTATAAAGGATCAAAGAATCCATCTTATCATTTTTTTTAGCAATGTTACTAAACACAAATTGAAACAAATTTGTTGGGAGATACTCACATGGCAGTGGCATCGTTTAATACGGAAGTAACAGTTCATCCGCCTCATTCCTGGATAAGCACACAATCGCAAAATAATAGAGTAAAATTTCATTGAGTCAAATTATCAAACACCTCACACGCAACATAATAATACCTTGGTCATCTTTTGGTCACTAAAGCTGCGATTGGAACATCAATGCTGCCACATCCAAGGTGTTCTGAAGATTGCCGAATTCGATGAAGATTAGATAAATAGATGAAATCTTCTCAGCAAATTACCATGAATTGAGAAAATATCCTTCATATTTGGAACACTAAGATGAAGATTCTGAGAATAAGTGTTGAATTGGGTGATGATGATGGTGAAGAATTGATGATGAACGGAATAGAGAAAGAAAGTTAAAGTAAAGGAAATAAGAAAAATAAGAAAAAGAATGTTGGAAGTTCATACTAAAATGAGTGTATGCAACATTAAAAATGTTACCATAAGACGTTACAAAAGTGTAGGAAGAACTCCATAGTCACCTAAACTCATGATGTAAATTGTAGATACTTATTTATAGGTTTAAATACAGGGTTAACATGTATTTACTCCTCTAAGTCCTTAAAAAAAAAAATGCTTAATTGATGTGCCCATCCTTAACTTATTTATTTTATTCAATTTGGTCTCATAAGTTCTAACTTTCTCAAACACGTCCTTTAACTTATTTCTTTTATTTAATTTGGTCCAATTTTGATAGTTTTAATCCCCTAAAAAAGAGACCGTTGGATTATGGAGTACTATCAGATTTTATAGTGCATCACCAACTCCTAATTTATTTACTTTCTTCTTCTTCATCACTGAACCCAACAAATTTCATCATCTTCATCATAAAAATCGAGAAAAAATAAAAAATTAAATCCAATTTTATTATTTCTAATCCATCATTCTTTAAAGGTTTAATTGCAGTTTTAGCCCCCTAACTTTCTCAAAGTTGCGACTTTGGCCCCTTAAGAAAAAAACTACAAAACAGCCCCCTAAGTTTTGCAACTGTAGCAGTTTTGGCCCTCCAAGACAAAAAAAATAATAATAAAAATAACATGTGGCACCTCACTTAGGGTGTCACGTCAGCATAGACCGAGTCAATATCAGTCTTGGGGCCAAAACTGCTACAGTTGTAAAACTTAGGGGGCTGTTTTTGTAGTTTTTTTTCTTAGGAGGGCCGAAATCGAAACTTTGAAAAAGTTAGAGAGATAAAACTGCAATTAAGCCTTCTTTGAATCATCAATAAATTAAAAAACCATTTCTTTCTCCACCACGTTAATCTTAGATCCCTAATTCCCAATTTTGAAACCCAAATCCATTTCTTCCTCTATTACAACCACTAACAACATACAATTATGGAAGTTGTGTCCCTTCTCAATTCAATTTCTCACTTTAAAAATCCATTTCTTTGACAATGAATATTGCTGGTGTTGTTAAAGAAGAGGATTTTTGTGATTTCTCAAAATTGTGTTTTTGTGATTTTATTGTTTCTCCTGCTGTGGTGTGTTTCATAGATTAAGTGTTGCATAAATCACAAACATCATGCCAGAAGAACTAAAATCATAAAAAAAGAAAAAAAGGTTGAAATGGTGGAAACAAATACAGTGATGAGTTTAAATTTTCCATTCATCAGATAGCATCAACATATGAACTAATGTAGCCATCAAGAATTTTTAGGTAAGCACCACCTAGCATAGGCACATCATATAACATAAAATGAAAGAGCGAATAACCTATTTCAGTCTTAAAATAGTATTGGTCACGACATCGTGCAATTTAGCCCCTAAATTAACATATTCTAAAATGATCATTGAAATTGAAAATTTTCAATCACATTAGTCTCTTCATGGCAATTTCAAGGACTATGTTGACCGACCCAAAAGGACTAACATTAAAAATTTCAACCTCTATAATTTAATAGACTTAAATGGTGATTCACTCTAAATCAAATATAACATTTATTGAGCCATATTTGAAATGCACTTGACTATAAAGAATGCCTTAGTGCATGTAAAACAATTGAAGCACCTATAGTAGGCAAATCCCACAGCCCACTTAAGCCTTTCTTCTGTAGTTGCTATAATTCTTACCAGTTGATGAACACACCATTCATGAAACAGAAGTTCTACTCGATTTAAGCAAATTATTTTATTCAAACATTCATTGTGACATGCAGAATTATAACCCGTCAATGACATAACCAACCAATCACTGATTGTAGAGGATCGAAGATTTCATCATACCTATAGCAAGAGCCAATATGTCACTTCTCTTTACAGACAGTGCAGCACCTAGAAAAGAAAGTTAGGTTTTACAATTAGTCCATTACATAGTTTTAACCCTGAATTATATAAACAGTAGAGAAAAAGTTGAGATAACTCCCTTTGTAGAAAATATGGTAAGCTCATTTTAGGTGGTGTGGGCATGTGTGAAAAAGTCCCATAATAACACCATAAGGAGAGTAAGAAAAACAGAAGCTATGATAAAGT
>Ga0228711_1012845_pt1 | contig 10093 bp, 2 predicted proteins | sample MedpolnodulmetaG_2_FD_177996 | JGI IMG/M metagenome (GOLD analysis project Ga0228711, IMG submission 177996) | Root nodule microbial communities from Medicago polymorpha collected in Santa Monica, California, United States - brown nodules | ecosystem: Host-associated > Plants > Roots > Nodule...
AATAACACGTGGCACCTCACTTAGGGTGCCACGTCAGCGTAGACCGAGTCAATATCAGCCTTGGGGGCCAAAACTGCCACAGGTGCAAAACTTAGGGGGTTGTTTTGTAGTTTTTTTTCTTAGGGGGCCAAAATCGCAACTTTGAAAAAGTTAGGGGGCTAAAACTGCAATTAAGCCATGTTTTAATTATGATGTTCGACATCAATATGATTCTTCAAATCCTCTGTATCTTCTTTACTGAAATAATTTAAAGTTCAATATTGATTATGATTAAGTTCTTGATAAATAATGATTTTTATTATGAAACTGTGATATATCTATATAATTGTTTATGGCAATTATGCCTAGATTAGGTGATACGAAGCAAGTTCTCGAAGGAGTAATCATAATCTAACAATCTTACAAAAAAAGAAATTAATTTGATTAAGATTATTAAGCAATTTTCAATATGTTCTTGTTCAGACTAAAGCAAGATATGTCATCCTTATACCATAACCTAGGGATCATACATAGACATCTAGGATTTATTTCTACGTAAAGTCAAATAGATTCATTTAACCCTTATATGAGCCTAGGGTCTAAAAGCATTATGTTTGGAACAATTGAAAATTATATGAAACTTAAATCATAAATGAATTAAGAAATTGCTTTAATATTACCCAAGAAATAAATAGAGATTGATTTTACAACCCTAACCCAAGAAATAAATAGAGGTTCATCTTAAAACCCTAATCACATAGTGATTAGTCGCCCATGGCAACATAAGACATAAACAAGAAGGAGAATAGATTCAATTAGTTAAGTTTCAGAAAAGCAAAGTCAAGGTCACTATAAAAACATTTTAAATCAAGGTCATCTCTGACGTCGAAACAACTAGAAACAAGCACCATGGTGGTGATATCCATGAAGTTCAGTACCACCGATGCTTTGAATTGACCACCATCGAAACTAAATACCAGGACTCAACCCTATTTCGATTAGGTTTTTATATTTAAGTCAAAAATATAAAAGGTAGTAGATTTAATGTCCTGTAATGAGTTTTGACATCAAAGTTGAAAAGCCTGCGTAATTTTGGTGGTGGCTATATGCACACAAAATTGTATATGAGTTTTCAAGGTTATGGAATACTAAAATTTTAAATAATGGAAAAAAGCAATGACCGTCAATTAAAAATTTTAATTGTTTTTAATTTGCAGTTTTGCCAATGATATAGTAAACCCTATCGCAAGAAAGAAAACTCCATTAAAAATAAATGGTGACAAGAAAGAAAACATGAGCATTTTTTTCAATCACTACATATTTGTTGTTGACCGTTTGATCAAAATTAAACAACACATGTTTGATGTAAATCTTTAGACTTATACCTCGTTTCTCACTTTGATCAAATGGTCGTTATTTGTTCCTCTCATTTCTCACAATATCCCTAGTGTGTGTGTGCGCGCGCGCGTGCGGATGCGGGTGTGTGCCTTTTTTTTTTCATCTCTCTTCTGTTAACCATTATAGTTCTGGTGCACTGAAAAATCAAAAATTACATTCTATAAAGTACAAATACACTAAACTAAACATTTTTTTCCTCTTCCTTCAACTTTGAAAAAATTTGTCAAGGATATGGTAAGTTGAAGAGAACCACCCATTTGTACTCATATATGGTGACAAACCAAAAGAAATTCTAACTTTTGCTAGCATTTCTCTTTAAGTTAATACATTTGTTCTTGTTAAATTAACACCAGACATGGATCAACGACTTTAATTACTACTCTCTCTTTATAACCTGTAAGTGATAGTTTGGTGGGGTCTTTGCGAGAGTATCTTTCTAAATTCTAACAACCAAACCAAAATGTTTTCAAGAGATAAAATTGTAAAACAAGCTAGTTGTTGGTGAGGTCTTTCCAAATTGTAAATGTTTTGCATAAATTATCAACACTCACAAAATATAAATTCCACATCTTATTGTAAATGTTCTCACACTAGAATTAATCCACCTAGGGATTATTCTTACATGATCACATGACCAAATACAAATTTTTTGGCACACTCACAAAATATAAATTCCACATCTTATCTTTTAATTATTTCAAAAGTAATAATAAAATTAATTTTATATTTTACTTTTATGTAAGTGTGTCTAAACTTGTGCCCATAGTCTTGTGACTATGGAAGACTTGCTTTCCACCTAAACTTGCCCTTGATCATATCTATCTACACTTGTCTAATTCGAAAGGTGATGCATATTCCTCAGAGAATTTCACACACTCCACCGTAGCTTGACACAAAGTCCACCAAGCATCATCTTCTACTACTACTACTTTCCCAAATTAAATGACACTTCAAATTAAATGTCATAAACATATGGATGAATATGGAACAACTACTAATGATAACAATATCAATTTGAAAGGTGTGTTTGCTTCAAACAATGAAAGACACATATCATTTGGGTCCACCGCCACCCTTTTTTCCCAATACACCCTCCACACAATAAAAGAATCTAATTGTTAAAAAAAAAACAAGAGGTAAAGGAAGCTAGTCAATTGAAATCTTTGTCAATCGGTGAATAGAATCATGCAGATTCTAACATTGTTATTATGATGAGAATGCATTTCAAAACCATATTATTTGATATATATCATATTCTAAATAAAAAAGCACTTGCCATTTTTTCATTCTTAATTAAGTATAAATTTGAAGAGTTAATTTAAAGCAAATCTTCTTAATATTAATAGCAAGCAATTCTTTTTAAATCAAGGTCATCTCTGACATCGAAACAACTAGAAACAAGCACCATGGTGTTGATAACCATGAAATTTAGTATCACCGATGCTTTGAGTTGACCACATCGAAACTCAATACCAAGACTCAACCCTATTTCGAAAAAGAAAAATCAATAGTTAATATCTTCTGAAGTGACGTGTTTTGGTCACTATAAAAAATTTCAGTATGCAGTTTTAGTCCATAAGAAATTAAAATTTATCCAATTATACTCAAACTTTTAAATTTTTGAATGATTCTTTATAAAAATTTTATGAACATTATAAGAAACTCTTTTGTAAACAAAAAATATATTTTTTTAACATGTAATGAATTAAATATGAATTTTTTAAGCGTCGAAATTTTAATATAAAAGTAATAAAAAATTTACTTACCTCCCGACCCAACCACGGATTATCAGTGTCCCTTTCTCCTGTGAACCTGAGGGTTAACACAAAAAAAAATAGTTAAGTATAAATAAAGTGTGTTTAATATTTTATTCTAAGTTAGTTGGCTTATTTTATGAATACCGATGAAAAAAACTGTTGTAAAAAAGTCTAACATTTGTGACCGAAATAGCGACTGAATGTAAAGTATATTTAAAGATGACTGAAATAGTGACCGATCATCGCTCTCTATTTTGGTCATTTAATAAATTAGTGCTCGATTTTCATGCTTCAATGACCGAAATTCCGATCACTAAAGAAAAAATTTCTAGTAGTGTCATTATTATTATTATTATTATTATTATTATTATTATTATTATTGTTGTTGTTGTTGTTGTTGTTGTTAAAATTGTGGGCTGAACAAGTGTAGTTATAGCCATAGCGTGCTTTAACGTAGGTCCGCTTATGGACCTAAAGATTGCTTTAAAGATTGCTTTGAAGTAGAAAAGGAGGATTGAAGTCTTGGAGAAAGAACTTTTTTTTTTACCTTTTGGAGTAATTGTTTTCTCCTAATTTCCTGAATCCTATTTTATTTCAGTGTTCTTCATGACTATGGATAGGTAAATCATTTTCTAAGGTGTAAGGTGAATCTTGTAATTAAACGACCTTTTATGTTCTAGTTTCTAATTTGAATTTGAGTTTTTATTTTAATTAATTTTGTCGGATTGAGTTCATTACATGATTAGGATTGATCAACATTTGTATGTTAATAATCCCTTTATTGACCAACGATATGTAATACAATTATTGAAGGAACAGTAGAATAATCAAGACTATGATTGTTATTGTATGACCAACCTTAATTTTAGTCATCCAATCATTTATCTTTCTGTGTTTTATACTTTTCTTGAATCTCAACTCTTTGCATGACCAAATAAAGTGCTAATTCATGAAAAAAAGAATATTAATCATGAATAACATAACATATTTATAATTTTAGAAAAGCGATGGGTGATTTAATAAAAATAAAAGAATTCAATTAGATATATGAAAATCAAAACTTGCATGTAAAACCACAACCGTAGACATCTCTATAGATTTACTTCTTTGTGTTTTTACTATTGTTCATGATTACTTGTTATTTAGTTATTGTAAACATTCAAATGCTTTTTAGTCTAAATAACAAATACTATTAATTACTTTAGTACTTATTTATTAATCCATGTGGATACCATAAATCTTTTATGCTAGTTATGAAATAAAGCACACTTGCTCTATGTGTGTTTTTAACAAAACAATATTCTAAATAGAGTTCGATGTAACATCACAATCTAACTTATATGCATTTACACTAACTTAACCCTATAATACATGTTATTCATCAAAATAATGACTCAACTTCTTGAAATAGATTTTTAATTCTTTATTATGATTAGAGAACACAGTTTTAATAGTTGTGCAATTTTTTAGAACTCCCCCTTAGGAGTACATGTTAATAATTAATATAATAGAATCTTAATATAATTAGGATTTTGTTTTTTTGAATAATCAAATTGAGATTTTGCCTCAACAAAGTGAATAAAGGTATGAAATCAATTTATTAACTTTTTATAGAGATTTTAAATATAAAATATAAACAAATAAGGAATTTTCAAGATGAGAGAGATGGTAACATGAATCTCTTACCCTGGAATCCTCCTATTTTGCTTTAATCTTTGCAAAGGCTTAGAAAATCATGAAATATTTCATTTTAATATGTCTTATCGATACAACGATATCATGCTTTTAAACCCTTTACGTGTTTCTTTCGTTACGTCTTTAAATTAGTCATCACCTCACCAGTTTTCTATTGATCTTTTGTTGATCTTTTGTGAACCTACCGATTTCTCGTAAAATTTCTTGACGATGCAAATTTATGGTACAATGTCGTTTCTTCCAAAAAGAAAGTCAATGCACTTTAAATAATAATGCCATTAATAACCGACAAAAACTATTTTACAAAATTTACATAATTACTTAAGGAAATGATAATTGAAAGTATTATAAGAACTCGTTAAACTAAAATTTCTATACTTCACACATATAACCATATATCAAATCTTTAATGGAAGAAGTGATAAACTTTTAGGTTTTGATCATTAACTTTTAGAAAGGATTGCTTCTAATAGAAGACGTCTTGTGGGTTTACGGTTTAAACATTACCACATTATTTTATATATATAAAAAATATTATGTAACTTATGAATTAATGACGTCAAAATATAAACTACTTCTGCTATTTCGGATTTGTATCAATTAATTTGGTCTCCACGTTCCAAGTTTCAACTAATTAACATTATAATTACTTGTTGATTTATTGAAAAACTTCTCGATGATATTTGTTTTCTTGTGCATCACATAACTTACTCGTATAATGTCGTGTTTCCTAAAGCATCAATATGTATATAATATGTAATAACATTATGATTAAAAATATATATAGATATTATATTGTATATATCACTTCATTAATTATTAAAGTACTTATGCAGTTTTTTAATAACTATGAAGTCAAAAAAAGTAGAAAATATTAATCAAATTTATACTCTTATTGATGATCTTAGAATTGTTTTATTGAGTGACACTTGAAACTTGAATTCAGAATTGTTACGCTTATCTCGTTAGACTATTATGTACATATTTTGAGTGAGTTAAAATTGATCATTCCAGACAATTGACTTTGACACTCATAAACCTCATACTACATATAATATTAAATATATTCCTTATGGTAATAAAGGATATCATATTTACCTGAGATGCATTAATAAGATCAAACGAAGTATTCAACACGTGATTATGAGATTAGTTCATTGATGAGTTGCTTTTAGCAACATAAAAATAAGGATTCAAAGTTTTGTATCCACATGGACCGTGTTATGCTAAAGTTGTTCAATAATTAAAATTGTTTGGTGTACGGAAAGTAGGTTGATTTAAACATATTTTCGGTCTATTTAGTGTAAGTGATGAAACAAGGATATATATTGTATTGTCGGGATTAAGCTTCGTTAACTAATTGTTTAATGTCCTTCCTTAAGCGGTTATATACTCCTCCTATTTCAGTTATACCTTCATCTGTCCCTCATCGTGCATTTCCATTGTGTCATTTGAATTTTGATGCTAAGCAAAATAACTATTGTTTCAATGACATATGACCAGACAACGTGTGTGTGAATACAAACCTAACCCTATATATAAGAACTTAATGTTTACATGATTTGGGGAGTTTTCTTGATATTACTTGAAAAACAAGTTTATAAGTGTTGTAAATAAATAGGTAAAATAACTGAAATTTATCACTTATCATTCATTTAGTGTCATCCACACTTCATATTAGATGGTAAAAGCTTCAAGTACAAAATTTGTATTAGGTTCATCATATATGTAAATAGAAGGTTAATGCTACCAATTAGTGTAAGCTTGAGGTAACATATATATTCAATGCATTACCAATTTCATATTGGTGTGAGCTTGAAGTATTATGTGTCTTCAAATTTGTCTTTGTGTTACAAGTTTCATATTGGTGCTTGAAAGTTTGATTTCTCGATAGACTTCTCAACATTATTGATCTTATAAATGCTTTTATAAATATTACTCCCCAAGTTTCATATTGTTTCAAGTTGACCGATCTGTTTCAGTTTTAATAAAACATTTATTATTTTTTTCTTAATTATACATTCTATTTAATACTATTTGTATCACTTTTAATTTAACATCTTCCACTTTATATTTATGATAAAGGTAAATACAATATATGATGAATGTATTTCAGTAAATTCCATCTCTTTTATTTTTACATTTTTTTTGGGGATATATGGGGTACAATAGTTCAAAATAGTCAATAACTCAATATGTATTCAATTTAAAATAGTCATTAGTATCACTTTAATTTAGAAATTATTTTTCCTCCAACATTATTTTTAAAAATATACTCCATCCATCATAAATTATAAGAAAAAAACTCATTTAATTTATCCCAAATTATAATTAAAAAAATCAACTTTTATCCCATTTGATCACGCGGTTTCAACAAGTAATCTTTTCCAAAAAAACTTATATCTATTCTAGTGATTTTTTTTACTAGATTTTCTTTCGTTCTTGTGAAATTAAATGCAAATTGTATTCGATTTTTCCTCTCTTCCCTTTTCTCCATATTCAATAATCAATGAACAAATCAAATCAAGTGATTGAACTCAAGTGATTAATAAGCTTGGCCTATGAACAAATTGTCCAGTGGAAATCAAAGGGTTAACAAAAAACTGAAGTATAGTTTTTTTATACTTTTTTGCTAATCATCAGGCTCTTAAGAGAAAATGACGTTGGTAACCCGGCGTTCAACACTAAGGTAAATATTGTTTGAACATGAATTGTTCCATTCGAAAAATTGAACGCAGATTCCTCCAAACAACTTATCATGAAACTTATCATTAACCACTTAGACTAAATTGAATGATTATCAAATTATTATCTTCTAGTTTTTCTTACTAGTGAATCTTTTTTTTTTCTTATAATAATACATTAATAGCCAACAAAGGTTATTTAAGAAAATACTAATGCAACCTTAAGGGGTTGTTTGTTTCAACTGATTGTGGAAGGATTGATAGTAGGGAGGACATAAAGTTTATGGAAAATTGTGCTTCCATGGTTTGGTTTGCATGTTAGAGAGGAAAAAAAGTATACTTTTTGTGAACCCCATCTCTGAAAACCTTTCCGCACCAAATTGAGAAGAAAGTTGGGAGAGAGTATTGAATTTAGCAAAAAGACCAAACAACCCTTGTTTTAGAAAATTGCATCACGTATGTACTCAAGTTTTCTCCATGAAATTGGTTGATTACATAGAGCTTAGATATGCCACTACCATTCCATTTTTTATGCAAGTTTATGCCACCACTTTCTTTATTTACAAGGACAGAATTTTTTTTCTTCCATTTATATTATATATATATATTTATATAATTGTAATAAAAGGTTATATTTTAGATGAGGGGTACTTGTGTCATTTAATAAAATATGTGTCTTTCTTTCCTTTCATTTTCTTCTCACTTTCACTTATACCAAACAATCCTCTCACATTCTACCCTCTTTCTATTCACTTTCATTTCTTCAACAATCTTTCCTCATACTTTCTTTCCTTTTACTTTCTTTGACCATCCAAACAAAGTCTAAAAATTAAATAATCCGAATGAAGTTGATTTAATTTTTTATACTATTTATAAATACAACGAGATTATACTTTTTCTTTATAAGAAGAGTATACTAATGTGTTTTTTTTCCTACATAAAAAACATCAACTTTTTTTTTAAAAGATAAAAGAACATTAACTCAAAACTTCAAAATACAAATTAATTCAACTCAAATAGTCACTTATCCATCCATGCATAATGTAAATATCTAATCCTAGTATAAAAAATAGTTTTATGAATGTCATTGTGTCAATGTATTATTATTATTATTCAAATTTTCATCTATTTATTTACTCAATGCCATAAGTCTTAAGATAATTGTCTCTTTAATATTTTTTGGGAAATATTAACAAGTGTCATAAGGACACTTGATAGGAAGCTTAAAATGGAAACTTTGTCTTGGAATTTATGTATTCAACACATTGAAACATTAAAAAGTAACTTTTTCTACACAAAAGTTATCAATTGTTTCTACATAAAAGTTATCAATTGTTTCTATTTTTTGAATCCTTAATAAAAGTACTTGTTAACAAAACCCATATTTTTTCTATGTCTGAAAATAGTTATCACTTTAAAATACCAATACAATATGGAAAATGTTAACTTGTGCCCTCAAGGCACAAGTTAATGATTTAAATATAGAAATAATTTATTGGAATGTGTGCATTATATTTAATCTTTAACTTTTTAATCAATTAAATGCACAAAATTTTAAAGAACATTTCCTTTTTTGAGTTTCTTAACATGTGCCCTAAGGGCACAAGTTAACACTACCCATACAATATTTATTAGTTTTCACTATTATACCTTTATTTATTGAATTTCATTCAACTTAACTACTCAACTAACTATAATTAAATATTTTAGTAAATGATTATAATTTTAACATTAGAATCAACACAATTAATCATCTCCATAAAATTTGTGCATAAATCTTAGGGAAATGCTAAAAAGCCGTAAGGACAATGTTTAGTGATCCAAAAGAAGCAACTTTTACCTAGGAAATGATGGAATTATGACTTTGACATGTGTTTGACTTATATTTTCAAGGTAAAAATTCATTTTTAGTATTCCTTAAACAATGTCTTAAAATACTTGTTAGAGCATCCACATTGGTAGGGTCTTTACCATTTAAGACCTGGTACCTAATAGGTACCCCCAATGTGGAGAAAAAATTTGGGAGTCTCTTAAGACTCAGAGTCTAATTTAAGACCCCCAATCTTAAGTGGACTCTACACTACTTTTCAATAAAATAATCATTATTTGAATTGATTTGTTTGTTTTTCATTAATTATTAGTTATTGGTGGAACCCATTTAGACCTTTTGATATAGAATCTCCATTGAAATGGTTGAGTCCCTATTATGTACTATTATTAAAATATAATAAAAAAGTGACGTGTCCATGTGGGACCCGTTTAAGACCTCAAATGTGAGGGTCTCAATTGTGGATGCTCTTAATATACACTACCAAAAAAAGAAAGTACTTGTTAGTATGACATTAAATCTTAAACTATTATTATTTTGAGACAGAAGAAGTACTCTTTTGGTCACATTTATAAACAACTACTCTCTTTTTAGATTTATTAAATAACTAATGTATCAGAACAATATTATGAAGGTGAGAAAAACCACAAGAAGGGGGGGTTGAATTGTGTTTTTGGAAACTTCTTCTTTTACGTTCTAGATAACTGTCCTCAGGTTCAGAGTCTGAAGTAGTTCAGAGTCTGAGTGAGTTC
>Ga0228711_1012846_pt1 | contig 10092 bp, 8 predicted proteins | sample MedpolnodulmetaG_2_FD_177996 | JGI IMG/M metagenome (GOLD analysis project Ga0228711, IMG submission 177996) | Root nodule microbial communities from Medicago polymorpha collected in Santa Monica, California, United States - brown nodules | ecosystem: Host-associated > Plants > Roots > Nodule...
AGTTTCAAAATGTTCCGATTTTGGCCCCCTATTAAAAAATGGCAATTTTGGCCCTTTCGTCCAAAAATTGTTGAGAAAACGCCACGTATCCCAAAACAGGGGTCATAATCGCAACTTTTTGAGAAGATAAGGTGTCAAAAGATCATATTTCCCTTATGTTAGGGGGTCTAAATAGCATATTTTCCTAAAAATGGGGGCCACTTTTGCCATTTTTTTTAATAGGGGGCCAAAATCACAACATTTTGAAACTTAGGGGGCAAAAAGTGCAGTTTAGCCTAAAAATTATTGAATATGTTTCATAAAAAAATATATTTAAATAACATGCTCACACAACAAAAATAATAGAGTATTAAAAATTTTCTATTGAACTGAGGCATAAACTTTTATTTTTAATCTAAAAATTATGCTATTGTGTTTTAAGACTCGTGTAGATAATGATTTCCTAGGGTTGGTAGAGGGCTTCCTTCACTGCAATATGCATTGTTCCCTTCAATGCAGTGTTCGCTATATCTCGCTTAGAATGCTCTTCCAGATTGCAATATAGGAACCCTTTATAAAACTCCTTTATGTTGGGGGAGAGAGGGAACTCTTTTAGGTTGGTTTCCTTCCAATTGAAGGGATCTCCCTTCTTAGTAGCTCATTTGATTCCTAGTCATATTGGTTTGCAAAAGGGTTAAGAAAATTGACTAGGGCCTGGATGCTTACTTCTTTTTGGGGTGATTTTTGGGTTGGCCATAACCCTCTTCGAGCAAGGTTTCCTATAAGGGAGAGGGTCAGAGGGATGGTGTTTTCATTATGAATGGGATGTATACTTCATTTTGGGATTAGGAATGGGGTGTATGCTTTGAAGCAGAAGTTGGATTAGTTGGGTTTGATAGGTGACTATGGGAGAGGAGTGAGGGTGGGATATAAGCTTTAGGAGGGGTTTATTTTTGGGGAGCAAGGGTTAGACGGGGAGTTGGAGGAGCTGTTGGTGGGAGACGAAAGATTTTGAGGGTGACAATTCCTAGTTGTGGACTCATAGTTATGATGAGTTGTATTCATTTAAATCTCCTAATGGTGTGTTGTCTCACCGGAGGCTAGGATGGAGTTCTAGATATGAGGAGGTTGTAACTCGTTGGCTAGGTCTTGGAAGAGTTAGGAAACATAAAAACTATAGGTTTTCGCTTGACAACTGGTTCTTGACCGGATTCCTACCATGAATCATCTTTTTGCCCTGGAGGATTGTCTTGGACCTTCGTAGGACTTTGTGTGGTCTAACCATTTGTTTGTGTTAGTCTGATAGCGTATAGGGTTTGATATTGCGTCAATCGGTGGTTGGGTTGGAAGTTGGTTTTACTGGAGAGTCTCTTAGGTCTATTTTAGATGTAATGTCGTTTGGTGAGAGGGAGAGGAATAGGTTAGTTGTTATTTTGATTCGGCATTCGATTGTGTGGGTCCTCTAGAAATCTCGTAATGATTTGAATTTTTTGGGTAAGTCGGTCGAGGTTGAGCGACAATTGAAAATGGTTCTTCGGTAGACACATTGGACATTGCTATTCTCTCTACGACTGGGGTGGGGACTTATATTATTCTGGAACCATAGGGAGATGTGTAGGTGTCACAAATGGATTTGATCTATTGATGTTGGGGGATTGATCTATGATTTATTTTTGGCTCCATCTCTATCCTTGGTGTTGTGGTCCCTAATGTTTTTTTTTTACCCTTTGAGTTTGGTTGTGGGATATGGGGTGTTTGGTTGGAAAGGTTTTATGGGTTGTTGTTTTATTTTATTCTTCCAGTGAGTAGTTTTGCTTGTCTCCTTATGCCATCTGAGTTGTAAATTCATGTCACCACCATTTATATCTAGCACCAAAGTCAATAGTACTGAGCATGAAGGGGTGGATAAGAAAAACCATGTCGCGTCACCCCTCACCCTATAAGCCGGTTTAGTGCGGATAATATATGGCCCTTATAAATAGAGTTGAGCATAACATCTTGACTCGCCCGGAAACCGAAAAAACCGAGTCAAAATCGGGTGATGCGGGCGGGTTAAAACGGGCTTCGAGTTTAAAATTGACATAAACCAGTTAGAGGTGGGTTTGTTTGGTCGGAATCGGTTCTGGAAAATCAAATATAGTACTACCCGCCCAATACATCTATAGAACCTAGACTAATAGATATATTTAAGTAAAAGTCATTTGACAAACCCATGTGCCACATTGCTGCAACATAGTTTTATCGCATTTTTTCATGTACTTTGTTCTTTTCAACTGTTATCTCGTTCCATCCATTCAACATCAATTAAAGACAAGAAAAAAAAGCCAAAAACAATTACTACAATACATATATGATATATAAATTATAAAATACAACAAACTCAAATTCTCTCTCCATCTTTTCTTCTTCCTCCCCACGTTCTGAACTGTGTTTGTTTTCAACACCCTCTTTTGAAGAGTACCTTGTTCAACACCATCCCATCTAGTTTCATCCCTTTCTCCTCTCCAACTATAAATGAAAGATTAAATGCAACAACCAACTCAACCCACCCACTGAACCCGTTGTCCACCTAACCCGCCATCCGACCTATCCGCAAGCTCACATGGTCGGAAATGAGCTTGATATTACCTTCTACGGTTTTCTTAGGGTGGTCGATTTTAGAACCGAATCCTACTGAACCCGAACCGTGCTCAGCCCTACTTATAAATACCAAATAAGTCTAACAAGCAGGTTTGAAGAAAACACAACAATAACATGGCTTCATGTCCAGCATGCGTGATGTCCCCCCTCCTCGCTCACTACTAGAAATTCGCGTTTTTCATTTGGGAAAAAATCAGTGGTTTTTAAAGCTAAAAAAAGTTGCACAATTTATTTATTATAATGGCTAGCATTCACTACTAGAAAAAGCAAAATTAGCGAGGGAAATTAGTGACGGAAAAAATGAAATTCCTCACAAATTCCTTGGTCGCAAAATTTAGTGACGGAATTAGAGAGGGATTTTACGTTTTCCCTCACTAAATATCCCTCACTAATTTTTGTTTTTTTAGTAGTGATTCAAAATAAATTATTGTTATGAAATTTTGATTTTGATTAAAATTATAGGTATATATATTTTGCACTTACATATTGAAATATAAACTATACTTATCTTTTTAACTAACATCAATAATATAACAAATATATATAAATTGTTATCTTTTTTGAATTACACCAACAATATAACATTCTTACAAGAAAATTTGTTAAAAGAGTACAATTGAAAGTGAAAAAGTCACTCCAAAACCATATATATATATATATATAGTATAATATAGATTTAGCACTTCTCTGTGATAAAAACTTGAGAGAGAAATGCAAATAAGTGAACCTGGACGAAACATTGAACAAAAGGGAAATGAGAAATCTAGACATGGAGATTCTTCCATTTTTTTGCTTTGACCTCTATTTTAAGATTCAAAGATCATACAAGTGTTAAATGGAATCAAATGTGTGTGAGTGTGACCTCATGAAATTATAGAATCCGGGGTCTTGAAATCATGTGATGTGAGCATCGAATATATCTAAAGCCATGGATGAAAATGAGTGTTATACATTACGACTCTGCATTTCCTTGGAATAAAATGAATTGTATTTTTCTTATAACATTTCATTTTTTTCAATTCTTGCATGACAGGACCATCAAAAGTTTAGAGGTACCTTTTGTTAGATTTTGAATATTTGAATCACTTGATTTCATAATAATATACCAATTCCTTTTGCCAAACATCCTGACTATGTTCATTGTTCAGTGATAGAAAACTAATTTTTTATATATCCACACAAATTTTCACATATATTTGTACTTTGAACACGATATATTTACTATATATAGAACATTATGCTATGCATTATTTAGCCAACGCAGCAAACTAGTCTAACAGATCTAGCTTATTAGCTTTTTGTTGATTGTCTCTTAGAGTTCCTTTGAACGCTTCATGCATGAGACTATCTATTTGGTCTAAAGTCCATTAGAAAAGATAGCCATTTTTTTAATGAAGTGTTTGGGGGAACTCTTGGAGTTGAATCAGCACTACTATATATCATCATAAACAAACAAGTCAAAAATTCAGGTGGAGTAGTTCTTGCATTGTGTTATCACAAGTTCAAATACATTTGCAGTAGTCGCGCAGTCAAGTATCATCAATCGTCTGATCAAAATTGGTAAGTTCTGATTTAATCTCAATATATTTGAAGTCATAAATTAAGAATCAAATTTGTTTTTTATGGGCCGTCCAATTAAGAATGCACGAAGGATGATGTTTGACTATGTAACTGCATGGACTTGATGACTACATCAAATCCAAGTCCATTTAGACGGACCAATATTTGCTACAGTCGGAAAGTCCCTATAGTAGTCACGCAGTCAAGTATCATCAATCGTCTTATCAAGATTGGTCAGTTCTGATTTAATTTTATATATTTGAAGTCAAAAATTAAAAATTAATAATTTTTTATGAGCCGTCCAATTAAGATTGCACAACGGATGATGTTTGACTGTGTAACTGCATGGACTTGAAGACTACATCCAACAAGCATTAAAAATTAGTTTATACCTAACAAGCATTAAAGCCATACACTATGTCAAGATTTCTCCCTCTCTCATCACTTACTCGGGAAAACAGAACATCACTCCATCCATTCCCCAAATTCTCTCTTCACCTCTCGGCTCTCTATCTCTCTCTCTCTCTCTCTCACAGTGAATCCCTTCTTCACCTCCACGAAATCAGCCACACAATTTCCACCATCACCTCTTTGCAACAATCGCCCCTCATCCTCTCACTTCTCCATTTTTCTGTGTATGATTCACTTTCAAGCGAAATTGAACGCCTCTTTGACGGTGTCACCTCTAGATTGAACATTTATCACTACTTTCTCTTATGGTAATTTTTTAATGGTTTGATTTCTTCTTCCTTTCACCATTTCTAATTTTAGGGTGTTTAGTATTTTGTTTTTTTCTTCCTGGTTATTGTGTTGTGTTGCGCCATTGAAGTTTACGTGTGAAGGTGTAGGTAGAATCAGAGAAAAAGGCTTCTGACCTTAACAGTATGTAAACCAACAGCTATTTTTAGTTTAAGTTTTTATTTGATTTTGTCAAAATTTTGAATTTTTTGAAGAAACAATTCTGGGGTTGTAAGGATTCGTTGATGTTTTGTGTAAATGCATGCTTTATGATTTTCCTATGGTTTAAGCTATATGACATTTGAAAGTTGAATGAATGATATGTTGAAAATGTGGCTTTGGTTCTCACGGACTCCTTAATTTTAATGGATTTTATGGGGCTTAAAGAAGGGAAATAGGTCCATACAAGGTAAATTTAGTAGTTACTATTCAATTAATTGTGTATTTACTTACTCAATAATAAGTCCATATAAGGTAAAGCTAATAAAATTGATTGATTTATCTTTTATACTTTGTTTTGGTTTGTGAAGGTAAAGATTCAAATGATTGAAGTTGCACTACAAGGTTCTATAAAAGGTTTGCTATAAATATGGGCTTGATGACATCTACATTGATTGATTATTGGTAAATCTATCTTTCTATAGTTGTTTTATCATTTTGTTTTTTCATCAAATACCATAGAAAAATTGATTTAGGTTTTTTAGGTAATTAGGATATTTGAGCTTTTTAAATTTATTTCATTATTCTGCTTGCAGGTAGTGTTAAGTTGAACCAAGCTTTAATAGTATGTCATGACTTCATTTGGTAGTAGAAATGCACAATTAGAGGTGAAGTTCTTCTCTTTTGTCTCTCTCACTCATACAATAAAAATGAAAACCATGACCATGTGTAATAGATAAATTTCAAGTCTAGAATGTCGGTATCTATCCATTACCGAGAACAGTTAATGGCAGGTCAATCCCTGAAGTCAACTTGCGGAGGTAAAATTTGTGCTTCTTAAAAAATATTAGGGTCTGACAATGTAAAAATTTCATAATGTCCAAATGCATATAGTTTAAAATTAATTGTGGAATGAGACATGCTTTCTTTCAAATAGAATTTAAAGATTGAGAGGCCTTTTCTTTTCTGTTTATGTAGTTTAATTTTAATCACATGGTTCTCCAAAGATTATAATACTTATTGTATTACAAATTGAAACCAATCTATCACTCTAATGCCTTTGATATTTCATGGCTTTCCTCTTTTAAAAACTAGAATAGTGGCAAAATCTCAAAGAACAAAATAATATATTTGATATTTCATGGCCTTTATCAAATGTTTTCTATTATTATTTTTTGTGGCATAACCTCAATTTCCTTCCTCTTTATTACAAGTTGAAACGTGTTCATGATGGTTTAGCAGATCCATGGCTGACAGGCAGCATTTGCATCAGCATAATGAGGCGAGAGTTTGTACTCTTTTGAGCAGGCTTAAATGTTGTGTGGAACCAATTTTTATGTTGTGGTATGGCTGTTTTGTATTGACATGCAGGGCACTCTTTGTACAATTTTCTATGTGTTTTTTGCAGGGTGTTTCTGTGTGTTTTTTTGTAAAGGTGTTTCTGTGTGTTATCAATAAAAAATTTACTCTTCAAAAACAAATTAACCCCTTTCTTTATTATATGATTCAATAATTTAATTTGTCTGAATTTGTTCGTAGTGTCTCTAATTAGAGATTGAAGATAAAGTCGTTGATTTCAACACAACATTTATATTATTGTAAATGAAGTGTTTTGTTCTAATTGAAGTTATTATTTTACAAGAACTCTGCAATATGGCCTTTTAAGGGTTTTGATCTAATTGAGATTATTATTTTTAAGTTGTACACTGTGAATGTTCAATTTCTTCCCGACGTGTTTAATTTTCCTTATGTCACCTCTTTGCATTTTATTCAACACTTAGATGCATGAAATATCGCTTTAAATTATTTAGGTGGGTATCAATTTTTTGGCTAATAAAAGTTTGTTGATATTGTTTATTGTCTCTTGGGGAAGCAATTTTCAGTATGTACATATGGTTTTGGATGTATTTGCTTTGAATTCAAGAATAGCGATAAGTTCTGCCATGCATTAAAATGATTGACTCACATTTGATATGCTTGAAACTATTTAGCTAATATAAGGTAATGTAATTGTTCTATTCATTGCTTTAATTCTTTCAAAGTTTCCTTTTTGGTCTATTGAGATTTATTATATTTCACTTATGAGATTTTTTTCTTACTATTAATTTACATTTGAATTAAAATAGGTGATTTGATCACAGTTGCATAAGTATGCTCCACCATATGTATGGGTGTGATTCATGGATGTTTTGATGTTAGCAGAACCATGATTGATCAGAGACACTACGAGCATGGATGCAAACATAGTCTTTGCTATTGTGACCTATGAGCATGACAAAGAGAACAACATTAGTTAAAACATAGTTCTGCAGGAGCGTAGCAAGAGTGCAGGTTCTGTCATGGAGTTGTCTTGCTGCTGTAGTTTTTTCCAGTCCAGAGGTGGTGTTTGGAGGCCGGCTAACATGACCTTTTCTGGTGTTATAGATCAGTCTTTAGTCTTTAGGTTTGATTGGAGAAAGGTTTTTTTTTGTTGTTCTGCTTTCGTGAGAGGAAATGAATATATTAGAAGGGTATTAAATTGTGTATATTAGAGTATGATAAAGATTTAGTGCTAAATTTGTATGTGGCTTATTTATGATTTACTAAGTTTGTATGCTTTCACCTCTCATGGTTTGATTTTCGTCACGATAGCAAATGCATATGTAATGGAAATGAGCTAAATATGTATGCAGTGTACTCCTATATGATTCAAATTTCAAGATATTACATGATGGAAGCACATATGTCATATTATTATGATTCAAATTTCTCTGTTCTTTTGTATAAAGTTTTAAATATAGTATTTATCTTTGAACGTAATATAAAATTTCTGTTACCAAGTTCAAGTGCGCTTTTACGATTTTTAAAGTTGAATCACTTATGCCTTATGTTTAACAACGACTATTTTTTTATATTCGAAAGATGCACCTCGGTTAGCCTCAACATTTAAGGATTTTTTAAATAGATCAGCCTTCAAGTCATTAATAAGATAACAATGTCTCAAAATAAATTACTTATATCTTATATTTTAACGCCTCAACCCCTTTTTCTAAGAAACGTCTCAACCCTTTAACAAATAGATTGCACCTTTTGAGATAAAAACTTTAATTGATGTGTTAATTTATTTATAAATAATAATTTACTTGAATAGTAAATAATACATCAAACCTTTATATTACACGTGTCAAATATCACTTATTGCTTTCTATTATAGTCGACAAGACCCGTGAGATAGCACGGGTCAAGAGTCTAGTTCCTTATAAATCCCCAACGTTTGATTAATTTGGCATTCTAAAATAGCACATCAAAATATTTTTGACTGAATATTTGTCTAATGGCTTACCGTATCTCAAACTCTTCATGTTTTTTTGTAGTCTTGGAGGTTGTCGCTGTTTCAGGTATAAATCTTTATCTCTTCACCATTGTCATAACTGTTTTTTTAGGGCCAAAATTTTGATGCATTCACCTATATAATCAACACGTTTCTAATTGTTCGATCAAGATCATAAGGTCTAAATTTTCCGCTCGGTATTCTTTATTTTGGAAAATGGAAATTTACACCACAAATTAGACCATATGATCTCTATCCAACAGCTATGGATTCCTCCGCGACTGCATGTGTCACAATTTATTATCACTGCAGTCAATCTGATTCCCTGGATAAACTATATAAATGATGAATCTCCCTAATGTTTGCTTCTTCTTTTTTTTTTCTTTCTAATTTGTTGGAACAAAGTGCAATTGATACCGGTAGTAAACTAAAAACACCTAGTCAAAATTATTTTCATTAGAGACCAAAAACGAAATAAAGAAAATTGTGAGGATGAAAACACCTCGTTTTATTTTATAAGGACTAAAATTAAAATATGTTATATTAGTAAGTTTGTCTTGCAGAGGCTTAAAACTAATGGTAGAAAAATTGCGCTCAAAAGTAGTTGAAAATTGCTCTTCTCCCATCATAAAACATCCAAGTCCAACTGAATGGACGAAAGTACCCCTGTGTGACTTAAGTCACACTAAGTACTTTCAGCGTGACTTAACTCACACAACGTGGGATAACTCACGCTGCGGGATTTTACTGTTTTTATACAAAACTCATCAATCTAAACTTCAAGGACCATTTTATTTCCCTCTCCACCTCCAAAAACCCAAAAAGTGCGATTTTTTGGGTCAAAATCTTCATTGCAAATTGTCAGTAAGCAAGTTTCTACAGTTTTAAAAAGTTTTTATCAGGTAATGTATCATCTAAACTCATTTGATTTTCTTGATAGGTTCGTCAGTTTTGGGAAGCAGGTTGAACGTGAGTTAACTCATGCTTGGGCCAACGTAAGTTAACTCAAGCAAGTGTTAAGTCAGCGTGGCTTAAGTCACGCAGGTGTAATGTCATGTTTTTGGAATTCTGCGCCATTTTTTTTTCTTTGTTAGCTTGTTGCACAAGTTATTTATATTATTTTTTGTTGTTATTTTGTTATTCAATAGACATAGTGATGGTTGAAAATGTGGCAGGTGATGGCATTGAGTCGAAACCGGCCATAATTGAAGCTTTCGGTGAAACTTCCGGCGATGTCAAACCAACCGTAAATGTTAAGTTGAAAGTCAAAATTCCCTTTCAAGCTCACATTGAAGAAAAACCTAAACCGGTACCTACCAGTGTTGCCAAGGTTCGTAGTATTGAAGTAGACGTCGGCTCATTTTTTATAACAAATGAAATATGGCGAGAACGAGATGATTTACTTGATTGGGTTCGTCGACAATCGGCAAGGGCTAGATTTACTATATCTATAGATATATCTAGTTTAAAAAGACCATTCTTGACGATGCAATGTGAAAGGAGTGGTGAATACTGAAGGTGAGAAAAACCACAAGAAGGGGGGGTTGAATTGTGTTTTTGGAAACTTCTTCTTTTACGATCTAGATAACTGTCCTCAGGTTCAGAGTCTGAAGTAGTTCAGAGTCTGAGTGAGTTCAGAGTCTATGTGCAGCGGATAATGTAAAGAACAGAAGAAGAAAGAACACAATCAATTATACAGGTTCCTT
>Ga0228711_1012850_pt1 | contig 10088 bp, 8 predicted proteins | sample MedpolnodulmetaG_2_FD_177996 | JGI IMG/M metagenome (GOLD analysis project Ga0228711, IMG submission 177996) | Root nodule microbial communities from Medicago polymorpha collected in Santa Monica, California, United States - brown nodules | ecosystem: Host-associated > Plants > Roots > Nodule...
GTTAAAAGCAAAAAAAAAAAAAAAAATTGGAGAACCGGTCTGACCCACAACTCGGCCGAGTCACCGGTTTTGACCGGTTCCTGCCGAGTTAACTGCATGACCGATCCAAATGTTGGCTCGAACCGGCCTACCCACCGGTTCATGGTCCGACCGATCCGACCGGCCGATCCGAGCCAAGTTTTAAAACTATGGGTGGATCAATGCAATTCTGATGTATCCAATCATAATACCAAACAAAAGTTTATACGGCAAACGACTATAAAAAATTACGGTGGATCGTTGTGATTCTGATGCATCCACCGTAATACCAAAGATAGGTTTATAAGGTGAACGGCTATTTATAAGCACATAAACATTTTTTAAATTGTACCACGGTGGCTCAACTAAGGATAAACCAATTGATCTTAAAAATAGGCTCTAAAAACAGAATTAATCAATATTCACATGACTGCAAAGAATACTTGAAGAAGAGGGTTTCTAAAATTCAAATTGTCTAGTTTACAATAGGTGGTGAATATTGACCATCCAATAGAGATTTGGTGTTTTGTATAGGAATGAGATTGGATTGATAAAATTTTCAATACAGCTTGAAATCTGAGACTCATAATATTTGCTACCAAACAAATGCCAGGCTATTTCTAGGTGGAAACCAACAAGGACCACCTCTTACAACGTGTGCCCCACCCTCTTTGTCTCCCATGGAATACTTTTCTACGAATTTTTTAACTTGGATTCTTTATAAGAAAGTCTTTGAAAAGCTTCAAAGTTCAAATCATGTAACAATTTGGAATTCATCTTCAACAAACTAATTTACTAATGATATTTCCTCTCAAAGAAAAATCATAAAAAGGTGTAGCCCTAAATTTGTAAAACTATTGTTGTTTCCTCTCAAAAAGAATCTTAAAAAGGTATAGCTCTAAATTGGCAATTAAGTGAATTTTTTAAAATAATAAAATTCTTACCATTCATTTTTGTAATAATGTCAATAACCCTCTTTTGACACTTCTCACACTGCATATCTGCTGAAAGAACAACCTCATGAACCTGTTTTTAAAGCAACATAACCAAACCATGTTGAATACACTAAAAAACCATATGACCAAATTTATGTTTGGACCGATGGTGGGATTGGCAAAATCGCCGTGAACCGCCTTGATTTTGGAGCTTCACAAAATCAAAGTGCCACCGTAATTTTGTTGAATTCGCTGTCAATCCAAACATAAATCAAAACCCAAAATAAAGTAAGTGAAAATACAAACCTTTGGCATGGACAAAGATTCTATAGAGGCTAGACTAGTCCCAAATAGAGGAAAATCCTTTGAACTTTTTATAGCAATTTCGTGAAGCTCGCTTTTAGCACTATCTTTAAAAGCCATACCTATGATTAGGTGTGCAGCTGTAGTATCATAAAGAAGCTTTTATATTATATAAATTCAATAGGTTAGAAGGTTCAATCGCATGGTTTTGAGAGATAAATATGCAGAAAATGATCTATGAACAGCTCCTTCTAACTGATAGAACAATACCATGTTTATTGTTTAGTAGTTGGTGGGTTAGAAAAATGGATGGCTTAACTCAACATGTTGAAGTGAAAAAGGTCTTATGCCTAAGTTGACAGAGATTGTTCTTTAACTAACGTGCATATATATTCCCCACATAGTGCTTAAAATTGTCTCTTTCTTCTTAATATAAGGATTATTCCTTCAATGTTGCTTACTAAAGCATCAAGGTAATTCAATAAACTAGCTAAACCTATAGTATTTAAGGGAGATTGAGTTTTTTTTTTCTTTTCAAGTTGAATGGTGATTTTAAACTCACATAAGTGTAAAAAAGTGAGGAATTATTGGATCAAACTCAAGCCCCGCTACCAACTATTTGTACGTACGAGACAATTCGCCTGAGTTATATACCATGTCGAACTCCGGATTCCTCACTTTTCCACACATAATGTATGTGAATCTAGTCACTAGGCTACAAGAAAAAAAATTAGCCAAGCTAACCTCATAAAAGTTGAAACAAATAGCATTGGATCCCCCGATCCACGACCGTAGGGCCTCATATTATTGTAAAATAATAATCATAATATTAAAGTCAAACAAGTGGCTCCTTTTTGGATGATGTTTATCTCTGATTTGGACATATCCATGTGCAAGGAAGGTGGTCAATTTCCTGGTTAGCTGGCATAGATATTCGTATGTATTCAAACTCAATACGGCAAAGAAACACTGCTACTTATTATTCTACTAGGCGGCTTTGACTTATACTATATATGGTTTGGATTGGATTCACAAGTAAGTACACAGCACCTACTCAACTTACTAAAATATCACCTTTGTCAGCCTGAACTCAACGTGTGGATTATGTTTGGATATATTGATACTATTACTGTGTAATTTTAGGAAGAAAAAAAATTACCCTTAAAATAGTAAAAAAATCATATTTAAAGATAGAAACTTCAAATTGAAATCTGATCAAGGTAAAAGAAATTAAACTTAATAACATTCAAATCTATACAACTACATACTTAGATTCAATTCTTTTAGGCAAAAACTTTGAAGTTAAATTTTTTAACTCAACACTTAATCTCAAGTTCAATTCGGTCATAAACAGTTGGTTTTTACAAGAACCAAATAGACAGTAAAATAAAAATTCACTTTACATTTTTTATTCACTTGCCTGTGACTTTGTGAGTTATATCATACACTAATCATGGTCTTTATCACGAGAATTAAATCATATACGAGGAGAATGTTTTTATTCTTGATAGTCCACCCCATTATACAACTAGGTGTGAACTACAAATTTATAAAAACAAAATAGGATGATTCCACCATGGGAGAATTCTGTTCTTGTATACACAACATATACAATATACACACTTTCAAAAAAATATATACAACTATAGTCAGTGCACTCTTCCTTTGAGAATTGATTGTATCAAGTCAGCATTACGCAAGACTAATATACAAAATAAATGAATACAACCATATGATTTATAAAATAAATGAATTAAAATGGAACAAAACTGGGGATAATGTAGAGAACGTGTAATAAAATAACAAAGGGCAGAGAGAATAAAAGACATTTCAAGAAAACAAGGCACAAGAAAGGTAAAACTTATATTATCACTGGCCAAAGTTACACATTGCATGGGCTTGCAAACAATGGTAAAAACCATTCCTTCCTAAAGACAAAGCCAATGTTGGTTATTCCACTAGGTTAAACTGTCCTGCCAAAACTTATGCAGGCATCATCCTTGCTTCCTTGGGCTTCAAATAAAATGACGCTCCGATGCCACGAAATACTAAAACAAGATAACTAGAAGGGCAACAAAAGACTAGCACCTAAGTTAGGAAGAACACAGTTGAAGAAACCATGAGAAAAAAGGCATCGAATGGATGCACTAAAGTTCAAGTGTTAAAACTAAATACTGTGTTTCTGCTAAGTGGGAGGATGAAGAAAATAACCTAAAAAGTAGACACCATTCTAGAAAGAAAAAAACCAACATGGAATCATCTACACATAACCATGTTGGTTAAAGATGGCACGACTGAGGAACTGAAAAGGGAAGGATCTCCCTGGTATTTATAGTCATCATGATCAACCTTCAATGAAGCTGGAACCACAAAACTATCAGTAGCATCAGACTGCAGAAACTTCGGCGACAATTTCCTATGTATGTCATTGCTCTGTTGCTTCTGCTGAGAAGTACCACTTCGATTCCTCTTTCTGGATGACTTCCACCTTAAATGCAATGATAAAACATCCTTCACAAGATCTGGAGCTTCCTCAGTCTTTCTAAGTTTATCCCTTTCAGAAGAACCCGAGTAAGTATCAGCCTGCTTAGATTGTATTCCATCTCCCATAGATGCTACAGTTGATTTGCTGTCCTCAGATTTGCAGGAACTTTGTTTTGTTTTCAAGCTTGATGATATACAAGTCACAACAACATCAGGCCTTTCCCTCACCTTTACCCATCCATTCCCTGTCCAATCTCGAGAATGCCTCAAGTTACATGGTCCAAATATTGACATCTTCTTTTCCCCTGCAAAGACATTAACTTCAGAATTAATAAGACGCCTAATATTTACAAGGACCACAAAAACTTATACAGAGCTTAAACATAATTATGGTGCAAAATACAAGACCAGAAGGTCATACCTGGGAAATAAACATGATATTTAGCATCAGATTCTTTTTGAACAACAATGCCTTCCCACCATCCATCATGCCACCAGGCATCAACAATGTAACCAACATCACCCACAAACGATATTCCACGTTTCTCTGATAGTGGTCGGATCTTCGTCCTCTCATCTACTCGGAGACCCAGATCATCAGGTACCACAGGTCTAGAAGCTAAAATCCATTCCTTCAAGAAAATTAATAAAAAAATGTCAGTCATGTCATACAGCAAGTCTACCAATACTAATGAAAAATATAAAAGATATTTTAACACACCTCAAGCTTCTTAGCTTCATCCACTGCATCCTGGATGTCGTGATATTGCACCTTCACTTTGTCTTTGTGCCTCTTGATAACAGAAGCTCTAAACCAACAACCTCTAATCCCACTGTCTTGAGAGAGGACCTCAACATTGGAACCTACGGCTAAATACTGTGAAGCTTCATTTGTCTCTTTGATTGTGGCCAACTTGGTGGTTCCAACCAGTTTTACGGAACCCTCCAACTTGTTACCACAAGTGGTTTTGGCATCAATCTTACAATTACTCAAATTTTCTAATTGAAGAGAACCTAACTCGACAGCATCTTTTCCATCAACCTTTGTACACCGCTGCTTCTTCTTTGGTCTTATCGCAGAAGAATGGAGGTTTTCTTCCAGTTCTGGTCCATCATCAGATTTCCCTGAACTACCACTAGAGTTTGACTCCACATGGGGATACATTTGCTTCAGTATTTCCTGTTTCCAATAACCCTCCATTTGAGTTATATCAAAATCCTTGACATCATCCTTACCAAACTTCTTGCTGCACACAAATGGTTCTGGACGAGCATGTCGAGCGTTGTTCCGATACTTGGCGTAGTGCTGTGGACTGAGGACGGAAGTCAAACCATCTATGCATTCAATACTCAGACGTTGAAGATAAGGAGAAAAGTAAACCTCTCTTTCACTAAAACTGTGGGGCAAAACAAAACCAACCTCATCAATTCTGTGAAACCAGCGAACTACAACCATCTTGTTGCCTTTGGAACCCTCGTACATGTCTTCCAAGTAGGCAACCAGACGTTTGTTCTCCTCTGCTAAAACAAACACAAAATCATACACCTGAAAATCAATTTGCGAAAGCAGCAGGAAAAATCAATATTACAAAAGTCAGATTACAATACATTCAAGGCAAACACAAATAGCCAAAGAAATAAAAAACAGAGATATAACTTTTATGCACTGACAGTGCAAAGATTGTTTTTATTGTTGGTGGAAAACTGACTTTCATCATCTCTAACTTAAAACCATACAACTAACTAACAGATTGTGATTGGTTGACATGTGTAAAATATTTTACACTGGCAAAGCATCAGAATTGGTATAAAAAAAAGGGGAAACAAAGATGATGATGACTCACAGATATCTGAAAGCCGTTCTTCCGATATGCCTGATAGTGGTTTCTTCTTTTCCTACATGTCCATGGTAACCCTAACCATGTGAATTCTTTTGAACAAGGGTGCAGCGTCTGCAATTGATTATCCTGAAAAATCAAAATAGAATAATTCAATGAGAAATTTAATTTGATAGAAAATTAATTCATAGAATCATTATCATTAATCAAGATAACAACAATAATTGAATTTAATACCTTCAATGTTCCAATCTCAGGTTCATAACCATGTTTTCCCACAGCCATATTCGAATCCCTGGAAGAAGAATCTGAAAATTTCAGAAGCAAACAGAACAATTTTTAACTTCAATTACATGGAAAATAGAATATTATCCAAAAAAAAAACATTAATAAAAAACAAACAAGAAATCAGTGGTATTAATATGAGAAGAGATTCAAGGAAACATGAAAACAAAAATCATAAAAAACCTAACCAATGAAAACACTAATTAACAAAATAAAAATTAAATTTTTATATGTTCAAGAAAGATAAAATTGAAATTGATATAGAAACATGTAACAATTTCAGATCTAGAAAACCAAAATCCAAAATCAGTGATACAAAACCAAAAACCCCACACGAATGGATCTAGGAAAACAAACTAAATACAAAGATTAATTTGAACCAATGAAAGTCGAATTAAGAAGAAAATTAAGAAAAATAAACAAAACAAATCTCAAAGTTCATTGAAGAAAAAACAAACTTTTTTAAGATTAATCAAGAAAACGATGAAAAAAGTTATGAATCAAAGAAATAAAATGAAACTGACCTTGAACAATAGAATCTAACCAATTAAGAACTTCTCTACGCGATTTAAGTCTAAAAAAAGGAGCAAAAGAAGAGTTTCTAATGGCATAATGATAACTCATATGCCTAGAACTCTTCTCTTTACCAATAAGAGCAAGATCCATTTCACCACTTTTCTTCTTCAGAAAATAACGAACCTCTCTTCTACCTTTATCCATCGAAACGAATTTCTCTTCCCACGTGACGTATCTTTTTTCTTCATCTTGTGACGACGTCGTTTCAGAGGATGAAGCCAATAATCTCTCTTTCAAAGCCATAACGATAATTGAATTTCAAAGAGAGAGGGAGGGGTTTGAATTGGGATTTATAGAGAGGCTCTAGGGTTTCGAGATCTGAGAATAAGGGAGGATGATCGTACGGTTGAGATTGGTCGTGTGATGATGGTATATAGGAAAGTCGTAGGAAATGACGCGGCAATGGTTATTTACGGTTTTCTCCTTTTTCTTTTTCATCAATGGTAGCACCCGGAATTGTCGATGTAGAAAGGAAAGAATTGATTTTCAGGATCACTCACACTCAATGCCACCTGTCAGCTCTATCTCGTTATTATTTTTTGTGTTAAACCTCCATTACTCGTATAAAAAAGACTCTGAGTTTGGATGAAGGTAAAAATTGTTTTTTTTTTATTTTATTTTTATTTTCAATAAAAAATAACACTTATTCTTTTAAGAATAAATATGTTTTTATCCCTTTAAATACTAGCGAAATGACGGGACTCACGTATCCGTTTTTCTGCTATTTTTATTACGCTGACATTTGAAAATTATGAACAGTGTTTTTTTTTATTTTATGAAATTTTGATTTTAATTAAAACTGAAAAATATAAATGTTTGTTGCTTTCAAGTTATAACAAATCATATAACTGTTTTAGTGAACGGTAGTCCTACTAAAGAATTCGGTTTGGAAAGGGGTCTTCGGCAGGGCGACCCGTTGTCTCCGTTCCTTTTTCTTATTGTCGCCGAAGGGTTGCATGTTATGATGAATTCAATAGCGGAGCAGGGTATGTTCGCTCCTTACATGATAGGGGCGCATGAAGATGTGGACATTTCTCACCTTCAATGCCACCTGTCAGCCCTATCTAGTTATTATTTTTTATTTTTTTTGGCTTAAGTGCAGTTTTGCCCCCCTATTTTACATTTTTCAGAATTTTACCCCCTAATCAAATTTAAACTAATTTATGTTGATGTGACGGTGTTATGTGGATTTTAAAATATTATCTTATTATCCACCTAATTAAATATTTAAATTAAATATTTTTTTAATTACAAAATTCGGAATAACTTTTTAAAAAAATCGGAAAAAACACTAAAAAAAAATACCATAAAATGCAGAAAAAATTCTGAAAAAAGCAAGAATTATAAATCAAAAAATTATTGGTTTTTTCAAAATTGTTTTTTGTTTTTTGTTTTATCCATAGTTTCATTCACAACCATATTGTGCTTTTCCACATATAATAACCCAAGAAAAAGGGAAATAAATGAATATGAGAGCAATATTTCAGCCTCAAAACCACGACAGATAATTTTGCAAAAGAAAAGGCAAACTATGAGTAAAAATACATAGAATTATCACTTAAGTTGTCATGCACAGCTGTAAAAAGAATTCATAGACAAGAAACACTTGAAGTCGGTCCCGAAATGAATTGGCTCAATATCTATTCTTCTAATCCAATGGAAGAGAAAAATGTTATTTTTGTTATGACTCAAATCAGCAAAGAAAGCATAATTTTTAATTTTTTCAGGAATTATAAAACAAAAAATAATAATTCCTGCTTTTTCAGAATTTTTCTGCATTTTATGGTATTCTTTTAGTTTTTTCCAATTTTTTTAAATAAAGTTATTCAAAAATTTGTAATTAAAAAATATTTAATTTAAATATTTAATTAGGTGGATAATTAGATAATATTTTAAAATCCACATAGCACAGCCACATCATCATAAATTAGTTTAAATTTGATTAGAGGGTAAAATCCTGAAAAATGTAAAACAGAAGGGGTGAAATTCCGAGTTTTAAAATAGGGGGGTGAAATTCCGTTTAAGTCAAAATAGGGGAGGCAAAACTGCACTTAAGCCTAATTTTTTTGTGTTAAACCTCCATTACTCGTATAAAAAAGAATTTGAGTTTGGATGAAGGTAAAAATTGATTTTTTTTTATTTTACTTTTATTTTCAACATAAAATAACACTTGTCTTTTTAAGAATAAATATGTTTTTATCCCTATAAATACTGCTGAAAAGACAGAAACTCACGTACTCGTCTTTCCGCTATTTTTATTATGTTAGCATTTGAAAATTATGAACGGTGTTTTTTTTTTTTATAAAGATTTTGATTAAAACTAAAAATATAAATGTTTGTTGCTTTCAAGTTATAACAAACCAAATAATATAATAAAAACTAATCTAAATTTTTTTTTCAATGACACCAACAACAATCTTTATTATATCCTTTAAAAAAAACAATCTTTATAATAAATTTTTTATTCAAGAGTATAATTGGGATAATGAAAAAGTAAGTATAAATATACTAATCTAGTTTGTTACACTTTTTAAATTTTAAAGCAAAAAACCAGACATATCTATTTACATCGTGTTATTCTTATATATTTAATAAAATTTTTGAGTTTGGCGGCATAGGATGGAGGTATCTCGGAGTGCCAACCTAGTTGGGATGTCGATGATGTCACTTGATGTCTGTCCTCTCTCCTTGCTTATCAAAAAAATATATTTGTTACATGTGTTATTTGCATTGAAAATTGAGGGTATTTTTGAAAAGAAAAATTCACCTCAAAAGAGCTGAAAGAGGTAGTTTTTTTTATAGGATTAAATATGTTTTTGGTCCCTACATTTTGCACGATTTTGAGAATAGTCCTTACATTTCAATAAATGTTTTTAAAATCCCTACATTTTTTCTCTGTTAGCGTAAATAGTCCCTGTTGTCAAATTTCTAACGTGATGCCAATGTTGGCGGTTCAATCTCGCCGGAAAATGACGAAGAACTTCTCTATGAACTTCACCATGATCTTTCTCCGCAGCGTCGTAGATGCGGATCGCCAGTGTTCGTCACGCTTCCGGTGAAATATGTTGGTTTAAAGGGGAAGATTTGGAGGCCGGAAGCGATGATGTTATCGTTGAAAGCACTTGCTGTTGCGGGTGTGGAAGGTGTTGTGGTGGAGATTTGGTGGGGTGGGGTTGAACTTGTTATGATGGCTTGCGTTTCATCAACATGGCACTGAAGGCAGGGACCAATTGCACTAACGGAGGAAAAATGTAGGGATTTTAAAAACATTTATTGAAATGTAGGGACTATTCTCAAAATCGCGCAAAATGTAGGGACCAAAAACATATTTAACCCCTTCTTATATATAGTATAGATATAAAAATTTATATTTAATTCGTTTTGTTAAAAAATATAAAAAAAATCTGAAGAGATTGTCATAATATTTTACACTTTCTAAAAAATTTCATTAAAATATAAAATCTAAATATGAGTTGAGTAAAAAGTAGAGAATAGAGTAGTAATGGAAATTTTTTGGGAGGCTAAAAGTCTACCGAAAACTTTGGATAAACTAAAATAAAAAGTTTGTACAAATAACTCAACTTTTTCTTGTTAAGAAAAATAACCCTAACTTTTTGACTATTTTTTTTTTTTTTTTTTTTTAAAAATT
>Ga0228711_1012852_pt1 | contig 10088 bp, 6 predicted proteins | sample MedpolnodulmetaG_2_FD_177996 | JGI IMG/M metagenome (GOLD analysis project Ga0228711, IMG submission 177996) | Root nodule microbial communities from Medicago polymorpha collected in Santa Monica, California, United States - brown nodules | ecosystem: Host-associated > Plants > Roots > Nodule...
CAAAAATCGGACCAGAGAAAGAAAAAAAAAAGCAAGTATGCAAGAATCAGACGAAAAAAAAGTAATCGAACAAAAAAAACAAATAATAGTAATCGACATGGACAAAAAAGTATACAAGAATCAAACAAAAAAAAGTAATCAAACAAAAAAAACAAATAATAGTAATCATAATAGCAATCAACATGGACAAAAGAGTACAAGGATCAGACAAAAAAAGTAATTGAACAAAAAAAGAAGAAGCAAGTATGCAAGTAAGACAAAAGTAATCGGAAAAAAAAAATGCAAGTTGAAGAATTTGATAGAGAAAAGAAAAACCTGGCATGGAAGATGACGGCAGACAAGAGTTTGCAAGACAATGACAAAATCTCAAGGGTTTGTGTGAGATTGTTGGATGGGAGTAGTATTTATAATTTTAACTAAAAAGTCTCACAAAATCCATTCCATCCAAGAATCCGTCAAAATCTATAGACTTTTGAGTACCAATAGACAATTCATAAGTCATGAGAAATCTCAATTGAATACCAACGGATTTTATTGCCTTAAAAAAAGTCATGATTGTCTTGATTGAATACCACAAGATTTGTTTACATTTTATAAAAGTCTTGATTGAATACCACTAGACTTTTTAATTATAAAAAAGTCTTTTAAAATCCCTTGAATTCTTAATTCAATACACCCCCCTTAATCAATTTGCGATGTCTTTTTCTTTTTCTTTGGAATCAACAGGCGAAGCTACAGTCAAGGCTATTACGATGCATAGTTTTCGCTTTAACTCTAGAAACTACTAATACATGTTTGATACAAGCATACATCAAAGAAGGTGAGTGTAATTTACCCTAATTTTTTTAAGATGAAATCATGTTCAATTGGCACAAACGTACGTTTTGGTGCACCTATGCAACCAAAGAGACACTAGGTTATCATGCATGTTTTCTTCTATCCACCTCATAAAAAACATAAAAACTACATTAATTCCACGCACACATATCCATATTCCAAGGATTAGGATTATATATTAAAATAACCAATCAAAGCATATAAGTTTTATATACATAAACAACAAGCCTTAAACAAAGTGTATACTAACCGTAAGAACACCTTAGACCTCAACTCATTCATGTTTCACTACAACCCGATCGTTCAATCAGAGTTGTCTAGTCATTTTGATAATAGAGGTTGTGGAGATGATTGCAAATGTCTTCTTACAGCGGCTTGAATCATAGTCGTTCCCATTTCAGTAAACATCTTGATGAAAAAAAATATTCGAAGTTAGAAAACAAAAGTATGTTCAATATTTTAGTTACAATGAATATGAAGAAGATATACCTCACCGAAGTCCACAAATTTGCTCAAAATAAGCATAAAGACATAGGGTATATCAATGTTCGGACCACCTTAGAAATGACATAATGTTATAGATCAATGTCATATATTTAAAATATAATAATTATAAATCAAAATGTTGTTGTTTACTAGACGAGAAAAAAAAATATTTCAAAGAAAAGTTATAAATTGCGGTATTTATTTTCTAAATTATAACGTCTTTTACGCGCAACTACAAATATTAATCACACGAGATAATTTAAATCTATTTCTATAATTGATATATGTATTTCACATGTAATAACATGGACTCAAATAATCAATATTCATCATGTAATTTGTAAGCTACACGTACACGAATTGGTTAAACCATGCAGTGTGTGTGTGTGTATATATATATATATATATATATATTAATTTAGGAGAATGCTAACTAGTGCTCTGAGGGCAATGGTTAAGCATTCAAAATAAGTAAGTGTTTATGAAAAAGTTGTGTGATAATTATTTGATCAACAACAATATCTTATATTTTCAAGACAAAATTTCTATTTGTAAATTCCTTAACCATTGCCCTGAGGGCACCGATTAGTAAGACCGCTTGAGTGATTCTTAGACAAGCATTGTGATATGCGTAGAAATACATCACATCCTCTTTTGCATCTTTTCATTTGTTATTGTCTACTATTTCAATCATAATACAACTTTATTTATTTTTTTACAATAATGGTGATGATACAAGGTATAATGATACGTTCACTAATGGAAATCATTCCGTTATTTTTTAGCAAACCTTTACGGCTTATTTTTCTTAAATATATAAATGTATTTAATTGAAGTCATAAACTATCAACGATTATTCATGTGTCGATAGATTGATTTCCCAAAGTAACTATAAATATTCTCATAGAGGTGATATGTTTCTTTCACATTGCAACTCTTGATAGCGTTTGAAATTAAATTTTTATAACTTCTTTTGAGTGTTTTGTTGTGTGTTTATTTTGTGTATATCTTTTTAAATTTTTTCTTAACCGTTCAATTCCATACTAGTTAAAAACAGTTGCATGAATTGATTATAAACATGTTTTGTGAACAACTCTTTGGTAGACATGTGTGTAAAATTTCATTTTGGTAGAGCACATATGTGTATTGTAGAAGAAGAATAGTATACTAACCTCAAGAACACCCGAGACCTCAACTCCTTCATGTTTCAATACAATCCGATCGTTCAATCAGAATTGTCTAGTCATTTTGATCATAGAAGTCGCGGAGATGTTTGCAAATGGCTACTTACAGCGACTTGAATCATAGTCGTTCCCATTTTAGTAAACATCTTAATGAAGAAAAAAAAAATATGAAATTAGAAAACAAAAGTGTGTTGAATAGTTTAGTTACAATGAAGGTGAAGAAGAAGTCCACAAATTTGCGTAAAAAAATGATAAAGACATAGTTTATATCAATGTTCGGACCACCTTAGAGATGATGTTGTAGATCAATGTCATATATTTAAATTATAATAATATTGAATCAAAATAAAGGACTTGATGCAAGTTGTAGGCCCTGATGTTGTTCATGACTTATTCATACTATTCCATTTGTGTTTCAGAGTACTTTACCTTTTGTGGTCGTGGTTGAGCTAAGGGATGGAAGGTGCCTCTGTATTTGCATGATTGTTCGAGAACACAGCCGTGGGTCTTCATACATTCTTTCATAGTCTTCCCTTCTCTGTCTTCACACAGTCGTGGGTCTTCATTCATTCAAAATAATCTTCCTTCCTAGTTTTGACAAGGCCACTATAAATATCCTGAGGCGAGAGTACTAATGCATCACTCCCGACAACCAAATCCAGCAAATGAATAACAACAACTGAAAAAAGAAAAAAAGTAATTATTAAATTGTGTTAGGATCATAGTAGTCAATTATAATTTATGTAAATAATACTATAAATTATAAACAAATATATATATAATACAAAATTAAACATAACATTCAAATCTCATGAAACATTCATAAATCATACAAAACACCTAAATCTTATGAAAGCTTTCAGGTTTTCGACATAATATCAAAAGTCTTAATCAAAATTCATGAATAGTTGCCCTTCGAACAAACTTACATATTTCTAAAAAAACAACTTATATACACCAAATCTCATGAGACATTGATAAATCAAAACGCCAAAAATCAAAAGATAGAGAAACCATACAACAAAAGAAAACTGAGGAAGAAAAAAGAACAGAAAAACCATACAACATAGTCAATTTGGTTTTAAGATCTCCAAAATGCCCCAAAATCAATTTAAAAATTTGGAAACCATACAAAATGTTTTAGAAATAATGTCAATTTGAAAATTTTCAACTAAAATTAAATAGCGGTTGAAGCGGCAGCTATCCGCTTCGCTTCGCTATGCCCAGTTAAAGCTAAAGCGACTGCTATCTCATACCGCACCGCTACGACAATTAGTGTAGCGGTTCGTCGCCGCTACGCGCGACCGCTATAGCGCCGCTATTGACTACTATGGTTAGGATTACATAATTTAAAATCTCATTGACATTTTTGTAAGGGACTTAATTGATATTTTAATTTAGGAGAATGCTAAGTAGTGCCCCGAGAGCAATGGTTAAACATTCAAAACAAGTAAGTGTTTATGAAAAAGTTGTGTAATAATTACTTAATCAACAACAATATCTTATATTTTCAAGACAAAATTTCTATTTGTAGATTCTTTAATCATTGCCCTGAGGGCACCGGTTAGCAAGACCGCTTAAGTGATTCTTAAATAAGCATTGTGATGATGCGTAGAAATACATCACATCCTCTTTTGCATCTTTTCATTTGTTATTGTCTACTATTTCAATCATAATACAACTTTATTTATTTTTTTTACAATAATGGTGATGATACAACTCTTAAAAGTAATGATACAAGATATAATAATACGTTCACTAATGGAAATCACTCCGTTATTTTTTAGGAAATCTTTACGGCTTATTTTTCTTAAATTATAAATGTATTTAATTGAAGTCATAAACTATCAACGATTATTCATGTGTCGATAGACTGATTTTCCAAAGTAACTAGAAATATTCTCATAGAAGTGATATGTTTCTTTCACATTGCAACTCTTGATAGCCTTTGAAATTAAATTTTTATAACTTATTTTGAGTGTTTTGTTGTGTGTTTATTTTGAGTATATCTTTTTAAAAAACTTCTTAACTGTTCAATTCCACACTAGTTAAAAACAGTTGCATGAATTGATTATAATATGTTCTGTGAACAACTCTTTGGTAGACATGTGTGTGCAAAATTTCATTTTGGCAAAGCACATATGTGTATTGTAGAAGAAGAAGAATAGTTTTTGAATTTTACACACAACATTCCTAGAATACTACCGCTATATATATATATATATATATATATATATATATATATATATATATATATATTATCACGCATTCCATACTTATCATATTATCACAATTCTAACATAGAATAGCAAGCATTCAGTCTCTAATCAAGTCATTGACATAAACTCATCATTTATCAACATCAATCAAATTAAATTTTTATAACTTCTTTTATGACCTAACTAAATCATTGAGTAAGATGCACTGCATGAAATACTATAATAATAAACTGTAAATAAAGGTGAAAGGATACACCATTTTTAGTGTTTTGTTGTGTGTTTATTTTGAGTCTATCCTTTTAAATTTTTTCTTGACCGTTCAATTCCAAACTAGTTAAAAACAGTTGCATTAATTGATTATAAATATGTTTTGTGAACAACTTCTTGGTACACATGGGTGTGCAGAATTTCATTTTGACAGAGCACATATGTGTATTGTTGAAGAAGAAGAGTAGTTTCACTTTTAATCAATTTGCGATGTCTTTTTCTTTTTCTCTGGAATCAACGGGTGAGGCTACAGTCGAGGCTACTTCAGTGCATAGTTTTTGCTTTAACTCTAGCTACTACTAATACATGTTTGATACAAGCATACCTCAAGAAACGTGAGTGTAATTTACCCTAATTTTTAAGATGAAATCACGTTCAATTGGCACAAACGTGCATTTTGGTGCACCCGTCGTGCAACCAAACAGGCACTGCGTGATGAATTTAAAAGCAGCTTATGCTTCGTGGGATTTGTTCTCCGGTGTTAGATCACAATCTTTAATTCTTGAAAGGATGTTTGATACCACGTACGTACGTACAGTGGTCTTTTTTTTTTGGTTAATATGTCATTGGTGGTCTACTCCAGATCTTTTCCAAAGGAGATTTTAATTTGTAGATGTCACATGAATTTAAGTACAGCATAGAGGAATAAGATGAAAACCATTAAAGGTGTTGAGTAAACTTCATATTAGATATTTTTTACTGCTCCATTATAAAGTTTTTGAAGCATTTATTATTTTGCATTAGGTTTTAATGTAGATTATGGTTGTCCTAATGATATTCACTTTCATTAGAAAAATATGTGAAAATTTATGTTAAAAAATTTTGATTTAAATTTAATATTATTACAAACAATTGAACCTTATTACTATGGAGTACTTGTCACCCTTCTATACTTTTTGTTTGGATGAACTTGAACCTTATATTCTAACTCCTCTTTTAACATATCAAACGCCCTCCTGATATTTGAAACTCCCGATTAGTATTATCATTCACTTTTATAACTTCAATTTGATTTTACTTATACAATAAAATGCATCGAAGTCATGCATTAAAAATTTATTTTTGGTTTTTACTTACACAATAAAATGCAACATGAATTTATTTGTTTTTTGTTTAATAGTTATACAGTAAATTGTGACATTATTTTCAGTTATAAGGATATAAGTCGAAGTCAATATAAGTCGAAGCCCATCCGTAAAGAAACAAGTGCACTATTTATGAAACAACTATGATATATTAAGAAAATGAAATTACTCGTAAACCAATGAAAGAAATTTATTTAAATTTCGCTCACACTTTTTTACATCTTAAACAGTTTCAAGGTTATTTTTGTCATTCTCACATTTCTATTTTGGAGGGCTATGTCTCGTTCACTGAGGGATTTGTTCTACGTGATGAATTTAAAAGCAACTTATACTAATTGGAAGTGAAGATTAAAAATATGATCGTGGGCTATGTCTCACCTATTAAATGTCTTATTAATCTTCACTTCCAATTAGTATTATCATTCTTTTTTATTACTTTAATTACATGAAGAGACTGAGGGATAACGAGAAAAGTGAAAAATATGATCGAAATTATACAAAATTTTCTTAGGGAAAACTTTAGTTGAATTTATATATTCTATTTTGCTTTGATTAATATATTCTATTTTGCCTTTTAAAAAAAACATCAATTGAATTTATACAATAAAAGTTAAATTTTATTGTGAATAAAGATTAAGATAATTTATTAAGAAAAAGGATTCAACGAAAAAAAAATTAAACCATCAACTACAATACAAATTAAATTAACACTTAGTGCAATTTTATTTAAATAATGCGGTTAAAATAGGGATCATACGTATTATTATAGACCCGGCAAAGGAATGTTGAAATAAGACATCAACTAATAAGAAAGTTTTAGTGGTGATCATAATCAATTTAATATGATTCATAGATACAATATTTTTATTTTAATAAAATTATTTGGTATTCGATAATCGGTACTAAAATTAAATTAAATAATTATAAAAATCATATTAAAATTTTAATAAAAAATTATTTATTTTAAAAAGAATTAAAGGGAATGATGATAGTTTTTTTTTTACTAGAAATCATGATGTCTTATTGTGTGGTACATATGAAAAAGGAATCTTGAGTTAGAATAAAACAATCTCACTGAGTCGAGTTAGAATAAAATTTTGACAATAGCTAATTCTAATTTTTTTTCTAAAATAAAAAAATATAAAATAAAGAGAAAATAAGAAAAATCTTGAGGTGATATAAACTAAACAAAGGAATATTTGATGAATAAAATAAGAAATTTTTATTGCACTTTTGTTTTATCGAGTGTCCCTGAATGAACTTTTATTGCACTTTTGTTGATTTCTATACACATGTGAATGGAATAGAAGGATAAAATAAGAAAAATATATTGCATTTTTGTTGATCTCTGTATACACGTGAATGATATGTTATCAGTGTCAATTTTTTTTAAATACCTCTTTCACTTTACGATGAAAAAAGTTTAAAACTATTTTAATATTGATGTTTTTAAAAAAATAATAATTCAATAAAACTATCAAAATTGTCGTTTCCAATAAACTTATAAAAAAAATTGATCGTTGCACGGATTATATCCCTAGTTTGATCTAATCCGACCCATATTATCCCACACATAATAAATCAGTGTCACTTTTGCATATAAAAGTATTAACTAACGTCAATCCATCACATTAAAAAGAGAATTATGTACTTTTATGTAGTATGGTGTGTTTATAATTATAAATGTACAGTATTTAGGTTTAATTACACTTTTGCCTCCCTAAGTTTTTCAAAGTTGTGATCTTGGCCTCTACAAAAAACAACTTTTTTCAAGCCCCCTAAGTTTACTATCTGTTGCAATTTTAGCCCTTCATTGCAATTCTAGCCCCATAAGTTTACTTTTTGACTCGAAATTTGGGGGTCTGGAAAGTAAACTTAGGGGGCTAAAATTGCCATGATGGGCTAAAATTGCAACAGAAAGTAAACTTAGAGGGTTTGAAAAAAGTTGTTTTTTTAGGGGGCCAAAATCACAACTTTGGAAAACTTAAGGAGGCAAAAGTGTAATTAAGCCTAGTATGTACTAGTTCACACAAAGGCCATAGGCTATGTGTGGATATAGCATAAACATATAGCAGAATGAAAGACACTACTACAAAATACCCTATTTAATACATTTGAGCAGTTCATAGCGCTTGTGAAGCGTTAAGAAAGCCACCGCTGCTATAGGTCAGAACCCTACAATAGCGCGTTTAAAAAGCTGTTAAATAGCAGTGTTTCGATAGCGCTTTCAAAAAAACACTAATATAGTCTTATTTTTGTGCTATTTTTAAACTGATGTTTCTTAGCGTTTTCTAGAAAGCTCTATCTTAATTATCCTCCCGTTAATAGCGCTTTCAGAAAAACACTAATAAAAGTTCCCTATTTTCTTTTTTAAATTACATCTACAACAAAAAGTATCATAATAAGATACCGACAAAAAACATCTACAACAAAGCGCTAATTAAGGTTTGTGATAATTCATTTTTAATAGCGTTTTAAACAAAGCGCAATTGAAGTGGCGCTATTAAAACTAAAAATTTAGTGGTGAGAGTAGGTGGTGGACACACCAAAGAGCAAAGTGTTAAATGGGAGCCATTAGCCATACCCCATCTTATGGAGTCTAACCAAATCTCACAAGAACAAGTATCGACCATTTTATTTGGTTGGTATGATACATTATCTTTTTTTCCCATCTTAGTTTCCTCTTAGAAAAAAATAGATATGTACTCGACAACTTTCAGCCTTATCCCCATGTATTGCAGTCCACATCAGTGATGGTTAATTTGCTCTATTATATAAGGTTGAAAAGCTGAATCTCAATTGGTAGAGGAGAGCACAACTAAGGAGCCCACAACACAAATCAGTATGTATGTACCACAAATACGGTCCACTAGGCAATTTTCACGGCAAAGAAAATAATTGGTCCTTCATACGCTACCTAACTCCTCTCCCTCCATTTTCGTTGTTGTCAATTTTAGTGTTAAAAAGTTCAACTCTACTTATAATATCTAAGAAGTTTATGTGATTTTGGTTTGTTTGTAAGTGTCGCTATTATATTCAATCTTTTTCATTATACTAAATGTGCCCAACTACATAATTCGGTGGGTGCATCACTTGCTGAAATAATTAACCATTTATCTTCGTTCTGGCGGACATATGTTGTGTATCAATTAGGCAATTGACAAATATTTTTCTCCTGCCTATTTTTGGTTACATTTAAATCATGATGTAGTTGAAAATACAATATTTTGATTATAATTATTTGGATTGTAAAAACCTAGTATTTATTCTAGAGCTTAGTCCAATAATATTGAACTTGAGAGGGTGTATTGGAAAAAGACAATAGTTTTGCATAGAATAGAGATGAGACTTTGTTAGTTGAGAAGTTAATCATCATTTGGCTTGCATGTGTTTGAATTATATAAAAAATGCGTCATATGTTATTTTTCGCTCAAATCAAGGTTTGATAAATCAACTAATTGATAACATAACTAGAGTTTCTACTAATTAATGACACGAAAAATCGACTATTTAATTATATTTTTCGTGTTAAAATAGAAATGTCAATACAGAGGGCCTACATAGTAACCATCTTTTAGGTTCTTATCTCTGTCTTTTAGATTCTTACATACTCTTTTCGATCCTATATATAAGAAAAGATTTTTTTTTTTAGACACATTTAACAATTAATGTATATGGTCTTCATTGTAAACGATATACATTAATTATTCAATGTACCAAAAAAAAATCCATTCTTATATATAGGACAGGAGGAGTAAGAACATCTTTGGTTGAGGCTCTAGATTTAGAGCCATTGATATAGAATTTGATTAGAAGGTGAATTTGGGATTGGTGTTAAATGAGTGTAGCCTTGGGTATCATTGTTTCTTGCTAGTTAATGAGATAATCATTACTTATTGTCTCATATTTTTTGTGAAGTCAACAGAATAGTTGCTAATTTAGCCAATTATGATTTACATATGGATAATTCTAGTTAAATTTCTGATTTTTTTTTTTTTTCTCCCTCCCTC
>Ga0228711_1012856_pt1 | contig 10084 bp, 5 predicted proteins | sample MedpolnodulmetaG_2_FD_177996 | JGI IMG/M metagenome (GOLD analysis project Ga0228711, IMG submission 177996) | Root nodule microbial communities from Medicago polymorpha collected in Santa Monica, California, United States - brown nodules | ecosystem: Host-associated > Plants > Roots > Nodule...
ATATAAATGAGAAAAGTGTGCGTGTGTGTGTCCTTTTATTTCTTTACCGCTTTATATATATCCAAAAATGCAAAAAAATTAGGTTAGGGATTTTGTGGTGATCCAACATCACTACAAAAGTCCACGCCCTTTTATTTTTTATTGCTCCGTTAGTTTAATTTTCATTAATATTCAAAAACAACAAAAACATTCAAATAACAAAAATCACAAAAATATTTTCATAATAAACCTTGATCCAAAATCAAGTGATCGTTCTTTTTATTTCTTTCTTAATCAAATTTCAATCCATTTAATCATACTTTAAGTCTATTTTCTTTCAAATTAAAAAATACAAACCAATTCTTATTTGCCACTTGGCTTTTCATTTTAAAACCTTTTTTCAAAACTAATAAAAAACACAAAACCAATCAAACGTCAATTTCTACCCCGAACTACGAGGTTTTGATCCCTCACGGGTACGTAGGCAAAGGACCTAGTCTTTATTTTAAATCACTTTGATTCCATTTCTTTTAAACAAAGCAAGTTTATAGCACAAAACATTAAATAAAATCAAGAGGTTCCCGTAGGATACTACGGACATAAAGGGTGCTAATACCTTCCCTTTATGTAACTAACCCCCGAACCCTAAATCTCTTCAATATGGGGTAGTTTGAACTTTTTCCCCCTTTTTCTTACAAAAATTAAATGTTCGGTCGTGAAATAATTAGTGAGTCAAACGCTAATCAAATAGCCTTGACCTCCGAAAAATGACGCGACAATATCATTAAGCTCAAATTGTGCGCTAGTATACATCTAAGCATTTAGAACTACTTGTTAATCACAAACACCTGTAGATCCAGAAATTCTCCAAATTACATTTAAATAAAATAATTCTATTGCAATTACTCCTAAACTTCTTCCTTCATCACCATCAACATTAATCATCATCATCATCTTCTTCATCTCCATCATCATCGACATCGTTGTTGTCATCATCATCTTCGTCATCATCAACATGATCACCATCATCATCATCGTCGTCATTGTTGTCATCATGATCTTCATCATCATCGCTGACTTCGGACTTTGACTTATCACATCCTTCTTCCTCTAGATGATTTGTTGAGACAATCATGCATATTTTTCGTGAATATCAAAGAAATATATATAAACAAAAACTCGAGAAAGATAATTTTTATTAATTTTATACTTAATAAATTAAACTTTTAAAGTATCATCGTTATCTTATAGATCCAACCTATTTCATATGACATTCTTTTACAATCACCACATTCTTCACATGTGTTCCACAATTTAGATATACACAAGCAACTTCACTCAAAAGCAATATGATAAAAAATAAAAAAAATAAAAAGTTTAAAACACAATTGAAATGGTGAAAAGTACGGTTTATTTTGTGAAAAGACAAAAGAAGATGAGATGAGATCAAAAGTAACTAGGGAGTGAGGAGAAGGGTGATTAAATGGAGAATATTACTAACTCGTGAGATCCATCTAAAGTGAAGATATGTGTTTAGAAACAAAATTGAATCTCTTACAATAAATTAAAAATTATAGTTTTGATCCATCAAATATATATTTCGTATATAAACAAGAATAAATACATTGTTCTACCATAAAGGATCCATGCTAAGGATAAATTAAGAATTGAATATTAGTATATAATAAAAAAAAATGAATGTAAATCAAGTTGTAGATTTCTATTGATGGCATACCTTTGGTACTTCACCGATTTGATAATTTTGAGATATATGATTGTTTTCATCATCTTCACATGTACTCGGTGCTACAAAACATAGACCAGATCGGTTGGTCAAACCAATTGGACCATACATTGAGCACATATTCAAGCTATTTATGAGGATCAAGCTATTACATCCAGATTTATATTAGATAAGAGTTGACGTCAGCAAATTGAAATTAGATTGAATCGACTCAATTGAATTTGATGGAAAAACCACATAACTAATTATCAATGGACTCTAAGTCTAAGAGGTAGTGAAATTTTACAAACACGATTAGTAAATTTAGATCCCTTAGAACACAAGAAAGGAAAAAAAAAATAGTATGCATATATAAGGCAAAAGACGGAGAGCACAAATGTAAAAAAGAAGAAGCACAATAGAGAAGTATAAGATGAAATGACGAGGCGGCGACAACCTTTAATAGAACAAGTGACAAGAAAGGAGTTGTGGATTTAGGGTTAGGAAATGGGCCGGGTCTAGGTAAGTTAGATGTTATAGTAGACACAAGCCCAAACATTGAGTCCCTTATTTTATTTTGAAAATTGCTTTTTTAACGTCTGAAACTTCCTAAAAACACATGTAAAATACTAAAATTACCCCAACGGTAGTTAACTACCACTGGCTTATAACTAGAAAACCGGCGGTAGTTAACTACCGCTTGGCTTTTTAGTCTTTTTCATGTGTTTCTAGGAAACATTCAATGTCAGAAAAGCAACCATCTTTTATTTTAGCGAAGAGTCTCCTTCAACTTATTCATAGGTACGTGCATATAAGCATAATTATTAAAATATTATTGTAGTTCATAATGTAAACTATTTTTTCAACAATTTACATTCGAGTTTTAATATACAAAACAACTCACAATATGCTTTTTTTATGTGAACCAAGTATCCTCAGTGTACAACTATAAAATTAATCTTTCGATCCTAATAGGATCATAATGGATGACAAAATTCTTGTTCAAGAGATTTATGACAGAGAAGGGAGTAAAAATTTTAGCCATAAAAACTTTTTTTTGAAAATTTTACAAAAGGATGAAAGGAAATCATTTACTATAAAACTAATAACATATAAATTGAAGTGAAAAATATATTTTATTTGTCAATATGAATGTCAAAAATGTTGGTTACAATATTAACATATTTTAAGGTAAAATCGACGCGCCTACATATTTAACTAATACTCTATTCATTATTTTTGAAGTGTCGTTTTAGAATAGTATCATCAAATTAAAAAAAGTGGATATGTGGAGTATTTTTCCTATTATATCCTCTTTTTAATCCACCAATAAATTTTCATTTTTCGCACACACTTTATCTTTTCCATAGATTTAATGGGATATTTTCTCTCATAACAAATAAAATTTGTTACTTACTCTTCCTCTCTCCAACAAATTTCATATTTATTCATTTATTTTTTTCCTTTAGAATTGTTCTTTTATTTTTGCACTTGAAATTTGATTTTTTAACAAGTTACTCATCTTATTTATAAAATTTAAATTCTTCATTGAACCATTATTATCGACTAGCGAAAAGACGTGCACTCACGTGCCCGACTTTCCACTTTTTTATTGAGTTAGAGTTTGAAAGTTATGAACGGTGTTTTTTATGAAATTTTAATTTTGATTAAAACTAAAAATATAAATGCTTGTTTATAACAAACTAAATTAACCATGATTATATATTTCAATAACACCAACAATATAACAAAAAATATAATCTTTTTTTTTTAATGGCAATAACAACAATCTTTATTATAGAAAATATTATGGTTGGTTGAAATCACGGTTGCTTTACATTACTAGCTTAGGTGCATAATACACAACACGTATGTGTGGAAGGATCAACTATGATCAACATGTTTATATGTCTATATGTCACTATATGTATAAAAATATTAAATAATTTGTATTTTTATTTTGTTACACATACTGTATTAAATAATTTGTATAATAGTAGTTTTAACCCCCTAACTTTTTCAAAGTTGCGATTTTGTCCCCTAAGGAAAAAAAACTACAAAACTGTCCCTTAAGTTTTACATCTGTGGCAGTTTTAACCCCCAATGCCAATTTTCACTCGGTCTACGCTGATGTGGCACCCTAAGTGAGGTGCCACATGTTATTTATTTTATTTGTTTACCAAAAATTGGCTTTGGGGGGCCAAAACTGCTATAGTTGCAAAACTCAGGGGACGGTTTTGATGTTTTTTCATAGGGGGCAAAAATCGCAACTTCGTGAAAGTTAGGGGGCGAAAACTGCTATTAAACCTTTCTTTTTTAACAAACTGAGTTAGTATTAATAATAAACATGGATTTAGGTACATATCATTAAGCTCAATTTGTGCGCTAATATACATATAAACATTGAGAACTACTTGTTAATCACAAACGCTTGTAGATCCAAAAAATCTCCAATTTACATTAAAATCAAATAATTCTATTGCAGGTACTCCTAACTTCTTCCTTAATCACCACCAACATTAATCATCATCATCATCGACGTCGTTTTTGTCGTCATCATCCTGGTCGTCGTCATCATCACCACCATCATCGTCATTGTCGGAGATCCATTAAGGAGAAGGGTGATTAAACGGAGAAAATTACTAACTCGTGAGATCCATCTAAAGTGAAGATATGTATTCAGAAACAAAATTGAATCTCTTAAAATAAATACAAAATTATAGTTTTGATCCATCAAATATATATGTTCGTATGTAAACAAGAATAAATACATTGTTCTACCATAAAGGATCCATGCTAAGGATAAATTAACAATTGAATATTAGTATATAATAAAAAAATGAATGTAAATCAAGTTGTAGATTTATATTGATGGCATACCTTTGGTACTTCACCGATTTGATAATTTTGAGATATATGATTGTTTTCATCATCTTCACATTCACTCGGTGCTACAAAACATAGACCAGATCGGTGGGTCAGACCAATTGGACCATACATTGAGCACATATTCAAGCTATTTATGCGAATCAAGCTATCAGATCCAGATTTATGTTAGATAAGAGTTGACGTTAGCAAATTGAAATTGGATTGAATCGGCTCAACTGAATTTGATGGAGGAACCACATAACTAATTATAAATGGAATCTAAGTCTAAGAGGTAGTAAAATTTTACAAAAATGATTAGTAAACTTAGATCCCCAAGAACACAAGAAAGGAAAAAAAAAAATAGTATGCAGATATAAGGCAAAAGATGGAGAACACAAAGAGTAATAAAGAAGAAGCACAATAGAGAAGTATAAGATGAAATGAGGACGAAACGACGAGGCGGCGGCAACCTTTAATAGAACTAGTGACAAGAAAGGAGGTGTAGATTTAGGTTTAGGAAATGGGTCGGGTCTAGGTAAATTAGATGTTATAGTAGACACAAGCCCAAACATCGAGTCCCTTAATTTTATTTTTTTTAAGGAAGAGTCTCCTTCAACTTATCCATAGGTACGTGCATATAAGCATAATTATTAAAATATTATTGTAATTCATAATGTAAACTATTTTTTCAACAATTTACATTGGAGTTTTAACATACAAAACAACTCACAATATGCTTTTTTTTATGTGACAAAACTCTTGTTCAACATTATTGTAGTTAATATACATTGGAGTCTCAACAATATCCCTACTATAATGGATGGCAAAACTCTCGTTCGAGAGATTTATAACAAAGAGAGTGGAGTTAAAAATTTAGCCATAAAAACTTTTTTTTTAAATTTACAAAAGGATGAAAGGAAATCATTTATTTTAAAACTTATAACATACAATTTATGCTTTGAAGTGAAAAATATATTTTATTTGTCAATGTGCATGTAAAAAATGTTCGTTACAATATTAACATGTTTTAAGGTAAAATCGACGCGCCTACATATTTAATTATACTCTATTCATTCTCTTTTAAGTAGGAATGTCAATGGGTACCCTCATAGGTACGGATAGTATGATACTCGTGCCCACTCCGTTGGATAAATATCATACCCGTGCCCGCCCCGTACCCTCGTGGGTACCCACTATGCGGGTACCCGCGGGTATTGAAGTATCCATGGGTATTCATGGGTACCCATGAATTTTTGAATTTATTTATTTTTTGATACAAATAATAACTTTTTTTTAATTACAAAAAAACTTTAACTTTTAAACATCCATACATAATCCATTCAAAATTTCATCAATCATACATAATCCATAAAAAATTCATAAATCATGCATAATCCATAGAAAATTCACGTTTGTTACATAATTCATAGGATATGTTTTATGATGTGAATGAAGTGGAAACCGTGAACTTAATAAGATGAATAAAAAAAATTAAAAATAAAAATAGGTTATTAATGAGGAATCTTAAGTGGGCGGTAAAATTTTCTTCGATAAGGTAACAACTTTAAGTAATAATATAAGATATATAAGGATATTTTAGTAATTTACTTAATTTATTATCGGGTATGGGTACAATCAAATCCGTGTACGTATCCATATAATAATGGATAGTCAAATACCCATTTATTATACTCGTGGATACCTGTTTAGCTACTCGCCCCGTGTCCGTGACGGATTTTACCCACGAGTACCCGTGGACATGGATATTTTTGTCACCACTACTTTTAAGTGTCGTTTTAGAATAATATCATCAAATTAAAAAAATTGGATATGTGGAATATTTTTTTTCTATTATACCCATTTTTAATTCATCAATAAGTTTCTATTTTTTGGACACACTTTATCTTTTCAATAGATTTAATGAGATATTTTTCTCTCATAACAAATAAAAGTTGTTACTTACTCTTCCTCTCTCCAACAAATTCATTTTTTTCTTCATATATATTCCTTTATTTTTTCCTTTAGAATTGTTCTTTTATTTTTGCACTTGAAATTTAATTTTTAACGATGTTACTCATCTTATTTAAAGAATTTAAATTCTTCATTTAACCATTATTATAGACTAGCGAAAAGACGGACATGTGTCTGTCTTTCCGCTTTTTTATTGCGCCAACGTTTTAAAATTATGAACATTGTTTTTTTTATGAAATTTTGATTTTGATTAAAACTAAAAATATAAATGTTTGTTGCTTTCAAGTTATAACAAACTAAACTAAACATGATTAAATATTTCAATGACACCAACAATATAACAAAAAAATATAATCTAAATTCTTTTTTTAATGACACCAACAACAATCTTTATTATAGAAAAAACTGTTTAAGGGTATAATTGGGATAATGAAAAAGTAAGCATAAATATATTCATCTAATTAGTTTCACCTTTTAAATGATAAAGGAAAAAAAACCAAACATATATTCGTATAGTATTTGTTACATTTTTTTAATATTTAAATTTATTCTCATCTATTTGTTGCATGTGTTAGTTGTATTGAAAATTGAGGGTATTTTTGAAAAGAGAGAAAGGTAGTCCAAAAGAGTTGAAAGAAGTTATTTTCTTTTATATAGTATAAATAACAAAATATTATTTAAATTCGCGAATAACAGAAAACAAATTTTGTTTAAAAAACAAACTTGAGTTTTAATTTCAAAGAGATAACATTATTAGTTTTATTAAAAAAGAGTAAATAAGGGTAATTTAAAAATGATATAATTGATGGATTGTACGCTTAAACTTGCAGAACGACAGTTAAATAGAAACGTTAAATTCGTAATCAAATGACAATTAAAAAAGAATGAAGTGAGTATTTTTAATGATATAAAGAATTACTTCTTTCGTCTCAAATTATATGACCTTTTAGACATTTTACATATATTAATAAATGTAATTAATTTTGTATGAAAAAGAGATATTATGTGTTGTTTTAAAAACTATTCTTAATAAATGGTATGAGAAAGATAAATTAAAGAATTGAAAGAATAGATAGTAATAAATTGTTAAGGATATAATAAGAAAAATAACATTAATGTTTCATTGATATTTTAATGCGAAATATAATTTGGGACAAAAAAATTTCCAAACCCGACATATAATTTGGGACGGAGGGATTATCAAATAATACCCATAAAGCAAGTCCATCCTTAAATGTTTTATTAAATATTTTTTTTAAAAAGATTGAATATTTCTCTAAAATTTGAAAACCATTCTTAAATGGTTTATTAAAAGGTTTTCGTGAGCTTAACTCAGTTGCTAGGAACAATGCATAATATATAATATATGCAATGTCCGAAGTTCAAACCCCGACCACCACAAAAAAAGATGGATTTTACCATCGCCACCATATCTTCCTCTCCCCTTTACACCTCTAAAGTCCATCGCCTCAATGTAGCCGTACACCATGGTGGTGGATGAGCTCTTTCGTCTCCATCACCTTTTATTTGACTTTGATTGTTTGTGGGTTTCTTAGATATTTCTTGTGGATTTTACCACACCGGTTGAGTTGGTGGCTAGTAAGTTCTTTTTATAATTAATTGTTTAAATTACCCTTATAATATATATGGAGTATGAAAAATTGTCTCCATAATGAAAAACAACATATATTCTACTACCTTTGAAATTTGAGATTTTTTCTATTTTTGTCCCCCATAAACTCAATCACATAGAGCTGCTTATTTGGCAAGAGAATCTTCAAATCATAGAGTTTCATCTCATCAGTGGTTTTCAAATTGAGTTCGCTGACATGTAATTACACAAACATGGGTTTTTCATCAAAATTTTGATTGGAGTTCAGCAAGAGGACTATAACTTGGCGGAACCGTTCCTTCAGGAAGTAACCCTATCTGACATAAAGCAATCTACTTTTACAACAAAAAAATTATTAGATTTGCTTTGTTTTTTATTTAACAAATGCACATAAAATCAAACTTAGTTAAAATATTAATATGTTGATAAAAGTTGTGAGACCTAACATAAGTTCTTTAAAGTTAAATTATTGGAACAAAAAATAAATGAGTTTCTTCAAAGTAATGTGATACTGTAAATCCACTTAAAATACTTTTATTGAGTTGCACGGTTAAAAGTGCTCTAAAGTATCAGCACTCATACCATAGTAGAAATGGACGATGATTAGTAGATGCCCTTCTCTATTTTTCTTTTCTACCAATATTTTTGTCTTTTTTTTTATATAGACTTTTTAGTCAAATAATCAAATGATCATTTTGTATTGCTCGCTTGGAGTGTGAAATGTGAATGATTGTTTTGGATATTTCACTTCTTCTATCCTCTCAAAAAGACTTTAATATTTAATCTAAATTTATTGAGGAACAATTGTATGCTTTTTTTTTTAGCAGAGGGACAGCATAAGCTTAATCGTGTACTTTCACCTTTCCTTTTAATATTAATTTTTCACCGCTTCCTACAAATAATAGGAGACAATATATATATATATATATATATATATATATATATATATAGAGAGAGAGAGAGAGAGAGAGTCAGGATCCGTTAACAATCTCAACTTTTATTACTGATTGATCTAATGACTCATATTATATCAATAAAAAAGGAAAGAAATCACATGATGATTAAAATAGAAAATTATTTTTATGTGAGATAATGCTTAATTCATAATTAATTATTTACTCTTCTCAAAATATGAAACTATAGTTTTTTGTGCTGTTGCATATCACTTGCCTATGCAATTGCATGTTTTTTTTTCTGCGATTGCATGTTTTTTCTTCTAATAATGTTCTTTGTGCTGCTAAAAATAATTTCATTTGTCTTCGTGAGCTTAACTCAGTTAGTAGAGACAATGCATAATATATGCAAGGTCCGGAGTTCAAACCCCTGCCACCACAAAAAAAAAATCATTCTTTACCGGACCATTTTTTTACTCAATTAAAATAAAAAAAGAATGTTTCTTGATCTTTAATCCATGTTGTACGACAAAACAAGGAGAACATCTATATGGAAAACACATTGGTGATGATATCAAACATTGATGAGATTTTACGACGAACAAAGTGCCATTTTTTCTTTTTACAAACATGGAGATCCTTATTGTTTTCACTGAGAATAAATTGCAATTATTTTTATTTGCAGGTCAACCACACGAAAAAATATATTTGGGTCATATTTTAATAAGAGAGAGGGAAAGAAAATAATTAATCGCAAATCAAGAAATATCTCACTAAGATAATTTCCTTTTCTATCAATTATGTGATTTCTTTCCAATTATTATTGACATGCTATGAGTCGTTAGATCAATCACTTACAACGGTTGAGATTTGGTGTAAGTTTTTTAGACTTACACCTGGTGTCAACGGATCCCGACTCTAAACAATAACTCTAAGTGACTATAATTTAATTAAAAGAAAGGTGCTACAATTTTATCAAACTTTCACACATAAAATAATTAGTTGTTGAGTGAATATTAAATCAAGAAAGTATTTCGA
>Ga0228711_1012859_pt1 | contig 10082 bp, 6 predicted proteins | sample MedpolnodulmetaG_2_FD_177996 | JGI IMG/M metagenome (GOLD analysis project Ga0228711, IMG submission 177996) | Root nodule microbial communities from Medicago polymorpha collected in Santa Monica, California, United States - brown nodules | ecosystem: Host-associated > Plants > Roots > Nodule...
TATTTCGCTATTAGCGAAATGTATAGAATCTGCCTCTGCACCAATGGAGTTGCTCCACGTGTCCCTTATCCACTTGAAGTTCCTGAAGTTCGCTGATGGCGAAATCTCTCTGATGCAACTTCGCTAATGGCGAAATATACGCTAATAGCGAAGTTTGGCCTTCTGCTTCTGAACTTCGTTGATAACTTCGCTAATGGCGAAACTTCACTGGAATTTTGCCAACTATTTCGCTAATGGCGAAATATACGCTAATAGCGAAGTTTGGCCTTCTGCTCTTGAAGTTCACTGATGACTTCGCTGATGGCGAAACCTCACTGGAACTTTGCCAAATATTTCGCTAATGGCGCAGATTTCGCTAATAGCGAAATCTTGTGAACTTGGTACATTTTTATCCTTGCTTGCATTTTCCTGCACAAAAAGAGTTGAGTAAGACATGTAAAGCATAAATGGTAAAAGAACACAATTTGGTAGCTTTTCCTTAGATAACTTGCAGCACAAGTCACTAAAATGCCTAGATTAACACATAAAAATATGTTACTTTTGAGCACTTATCAGCGAACCTTAGGCTCGTGAAGAGGGGTGAAGAAGCGACAAACATGATGCATGTATGGCACTTGTTTAAGGATGATAAGAATCTTTAAGATTGCGCCTGTTTGGAACCGGTAGCTTCGATGTGCTTGCGAGGAGCTAGTTGTTATGAGATGGAGCATTAGCAGGGAGCATCAGTTGCTCGTGATGGAGCTGAGATTTTTGGGACGCTCACAAGGAATCTCTGATTTCAAAAAAATATCCCCGTTCATAACGAGACTGTTGTCGAACGCTTGGATAGGTTTAATTCTTGTGGTCGCCCAAAACCTATAGCTCTGCCTTGATGTGACTGTTTGGCCGCCTTAATTCTTGAGGGCCATGATCTTTGGTTTCTGAGTGTCATGTGTAAGGGCTAGTAATATACATGATTACTTAAACCTCTGAGTGGTAATGTCAGCATGGTTTTTCGAGGCTTAATCGCAGCCATAGATTTGATCTTGACCTTTGGATAGTAGAAATTTATCATCTTATTTCATGTATAAAATTTGTTAAGTCTCTTAAACAACCTTTTGGGTAAAAACTAGATTTAATATTTTAATTTTATATCTATTTTAACTAATCGAACCTGAATTCACTATCATGCATAAATTTGAAAATTGTTCTTTAAGAGGTAATTACATTTGTTGATGTATTTGTTTTTATTTATTTATTTATTTATCTTCTATTTACGGATCTATTATATTGTAATGGAGTCAGCAAGAGATTTTAAATAATTTTTATCAACAATCTCTTTAATGTGATAATATGAAGTCTAAATTACTTCGAGGAATTTATTATTTGTCTTTTGGAAGCATTATCAATGATTTTTTCATAACAAGGATTGAATCAAGTGTCAACCTTAATCCCTTATCTTTTTACATTAGTTTTGGATGTACTTGCGAAACACATCCAACAACTAGCACCAAGATGTATATGTTTTGCAGATGATGTAGTCTTAATTGAAAAGTGGGGGGAGGAATTGAATGTGTTATTGGAGACTTGGAGACAAGTCTTAGAAGCATATGACTTTCGTATAAGTAGAATCAAGTCATAGTATATGTAACGTAATTTCAGCAAAAGACGAAGTAGTTCTATCTTAGAAATGAAAGTTGGAGATCATATATCGTACAAGTTACATAGTTTAAATATCTTAGGTTCATAGTACAAAATGACAGAGAAATTAAAGTAGATGTAAATCATTGTATTCAAGTTGGATGGTTGAAATGGAGAAGAACCTCAAATATTTTATGTGATACAAACATACCGTTTAAGTTGAAGTGAAGAAATATCACACAGTTGTCAGACCATCGATGTTTTATGGAACATAGTGTTGGAAGGTTAATAACCAACACGAGAATAAAGTAAGTGTGCGGATATGAGGATATTACATTGGATGTGTTGTTGAACTATATGATATAAGATTAGAAAATACAACATTGTAGAGATAGTTGAGGTAGCACTTATAGTATAAATATTGTAAAAAATAAGTTTAGGTGGTTTGGACATGTAGAGAGAAAACTTGTAGATTATGTAGTAAGAAGAGTAGATCAAATAGATGATAGTCGTATTATAAAAGGTATCGGAAGACCTATAAAAACTATAAGAGAAATTATTATGGAAGATTTACAAAAGGTACAGGAAGACTTATAAAAACTATAAGAGAAACTATTAGAAAAGATTTATAGATTAATAAGTTGGATCTAAATATGATTTATGATAAAACTATATGACGTATTTCGGTCCATGTAGTCGACCCCACTTAGTGCAATAATGTTTGGTTGTTTATTGTTGTTGTTGTCGTCTTTTAAAAGCATTAACTCATGCTCAACAACATATAAGAGGGGGTGAGAGTATAATTCAAGCATCTCGGAGGAGAGGGGAGTGTAATTTACTCTTATTATTTCATTTCATGATCATCTACCACAATTATTAGTTAATGAGATAACCAACTTCTTGTGCATCGCACGAGTTCAAGTCCTAGTATTTTAGTAGAGAACTTTCAATCAAATTATTTAAGGGTAATAGTAATTTTGGTCCACAAATGTGTAACAAGTAGCCATATTGATCCCTTAATGTATCAAAATTTCAAAATAGTCCATGATTATGCATTTTAATAGTCAAAATAGTCCGTATAAAAATAGTCAAAATAGTCTCTAACATCAAAGGAGTTATTGTGATTATTTGTTACACATTCAACATCAAAATAACCATTAACCACTTTTTTTTTTTGTACTAGTATTAAATATTTTAGGCTTTAATATGTGTTTCGTTCCTACAATTAGGGGTCAATTAAAATTGATCCCTGTATTCGTTAATCCTAACAATTTGCCCTTTCAAAATTTAATTATTTAAAATTTCGTCCCTCACTCCAGTTAATCACTGCCACGTCACTGATCTGATTTGGTGGCAGGGAAATTGATTCACATGCATGTGAAAGGACAAAAATACCCCTGGATTCATCAGACAAATGAGAAAAGACCAAAATACCCCTGGACTTCTTCTTCTTCTTCTTCTTCACACATCCCTTTCTTCCTTCCTCTTCTTCGTCGTCGTTCCGTTCAAACATTCTTCGTGCAAACATTCAAACGGAAGGTGGATATGGTAAATCAGGTCAGTTATTCTTGCCGCATCCTTATAAAAAAGCACTTCTCATAGATTTCCTCCATCATATTCACCATAATCAATTTAACCCAATAAAGAACCCACCACCACCAACAAACACAACAACCACCCTCTTCTTCCTTCTCTCTACCGTACCCAACACCAACAAGCAATTCCTCCAATTTTTTCTAACACCGGCGTTTCTTTCTTTTTCTTCCTTAGCTTCCCAACGAAAAGTCATTAACATAATTTCAAACACAAAAACGGGAATTGCAACAATGTCAACAGTAAAAGGAACAACAACCCAACCACGACACACTCGAATCCACCGACGAACTCGTATATGGTTGTTAGATCTGGTTGTCAAACACGAATCCACCGTCAAACTCGAATCCACCAAATTCTGAATGAAATTGAAGTTGTGTTGAATGCTGTCATGGAAGCTTGTGTTTGTTGCTGTGATATCGATTCAACTCTTAACAATTTTCTCATTTCACAGAGAAAATGAACGAGCAGCAACCCTTTCCCTTACCTCCTCCATTAATGGAAGCTGACTGGTCACAACTCCCCAAAGATCTCCTCCAACTCATATCCTCAAAACTCGACAGCGAATTCTACCAACTCCGCTTTCGTTCCGTTTGTTCATCATCGCACTCTTCCATTCCCAAAATTCATCACCACCATCTCACTTTACCTTCCAACAACAATCCTCAATTCTTTCCTCTCTCACAACGATCTCTCTTTCTCATCACGCCACCCAAAAATCAACACAACCAAAATTGGTCCAGACTCACGTGACCGAACTCATCTCTGGAACCCTCTCTCACGTGATAAACAACTTCCTGTTCATTTCCCTCATGTAATCGATTTCAACGAACACAGTGTTATCTATCTCGGTTGCGAATTTGTCATTGGTAACTTTCCTTCTAAATCTTCCCAATATTCGCTTTCTCTTCACGCACTCTACATGGAAAAAGTCGTTGTTTATAACGGAAATTTTCTTCTTACTATTCATGTTTCTGGCAAACTTGCAATTTTTCAAGGTGGTGATGAACGGTGGACAATAATTCTCGAAATGCCGATGCCTTTTGACGATGTATGTGTCTTCAATGGGCGGCCTTTAAGCTTGGAGTTGATGGCGGAGGCTGTGTTTGGTGGAGGTAAAAAATTCTTGGTGGAGAGTGATGGTGAGTTGTTACTAGTTGATAAAGTATTCTTCTTCTTTGGATGATAACAATGTTATAGATGTTGATGATGATGAGTTTTTTGGGATGATAATGGAAAGGGCTGTGAGATTTGATGTGTTTAGGCTTCATGAGAGGGAGAAAAAGTGGGTGGAGGTGAGAAATTTGGGGGATAGGGTTTTGTTTTTGGGGGAAGATTGTGCCTTTTCTGCTTCAGCTTCAGATTTGTGTATTGGCAATGGGAATTGTGTGATATTTAGGGATTATGTTTTTCATGATCTTCATTCCAACGAGCTTGAGATCGGTGTTTTTCATTTGGATCAACGTCGAATTTCTCCTTTTTCTGATTTACCTGGTTCTTTGGAGTTGTTCTGGCCACCTCCAGAATGGGTTGAGTTGGGTTGCGTGTTGACGACAACAGAGTATTGATCTTGGACTGAAAGGTTCGAAATTTGAACTTGTTGAATTGTGCTGGAAACGATCAACACTTATCTGTTATTATTTTTATGTTAGTATACATACACATCAGCTTTGTTTATGGTTCTAGGTTGGATAAATTTTTCAAGAACTTGTAGAAATGAAATGTTGAAAGGTTCCTGCAATGTCTCTTGGTCTTTTAACGATTTACTTTTTGTCTAATTGTATTATCTTATCTAATCACTTGATCATAAACAACTTTAAACTTATGACTGAGAGCTTTATCATTCGGAACCAAATTCTTAACTCACTCGAGAAGTTTCTATAAGAGAGAAACTAACCCAAACTGAGCCATGCTACTCTACTTATAAGGGATATTTTTTTTATGGTAAGACAAATGTTAGTGGAGAGTTGGATTTATACACTAGGTCAGCTTTATGATTCACTTACTACTGACAACTATTACGTGAAATTTTTAGTTTAAGGACCACAGTTATTTGTCAAGTTCATTCATTAGAATTTAGAAGGGATTTTCAGGCCAATGTTACATATCTGAAATATTGAATGACCTAGAAAAGCATTATGCATTTTACCTATACATTGATTTGGTTAATTTATTCTAAATATGAATCAACTATCTGCTTTAAAATGCATTTTGGCGTTAAAGCTTAATCCGGAATTAATAGTACCTCCTGCTACTAAGGCATTGGTGTCGAACTGTCGATACTTGCATGATTGTTCCCCTTTCAACTTGATGTTTTTGGAATCTGAAATTAAATATTCTTCTGTGTGAATTGTTTGTCTTCTTTGCTGTCATGCTTCTTAATTTCTGCAATAATTTTATGCTGTTTAGTTATCTCAGCAATACTGGAAGTATTATGTATATTCTGTAATTTTGTAAGCATAAATTCTATATACTATGATGCAAGGATTTTTTCTGGCAATTTTAAATAATAAATAGAATTTTATACTCATTTAATTGATGTCTAGTCATATGCGTACAAGTTGTACAGCTAAAAGTACAGATCTTTTTAAATTAGTAATTTAGTAGATCACTTTTTATCTTTCTCCATTTTGCCCCACGCGACAGATTTTGTACCAAAATTTGCTGTTTTGGTACACATCCAGAATGCGTCTGTATGTAATGTATACTGGGTTGACTTCCCTCCTACAAATTTCCCCTTAAAAAATAAATATTAGTGATACTGTCTTGAATTGGATGACATCTCTATTTTTTTCCATAAGGTATTTTGCAATACTCTTGTTAAAATGGCTGTGCAACTAATGCTGGATCAATAAGAAAGAGCGGGCCTATACAAAGATTATGTCCATTGTAACCTAATTCCAATAAACACACAAGTACTCAGTTAGGTCTAAGGTGCTTGGTGATGACCTTGACCTATTTGCCTCACTTGCCTAGATATGTGCATTTTATTGAGATTAATCAGGCTGCTATTGCATATTGATTGCTAAGCTTAAGCTCATGGTACGGGCAGGCTCTATGCCTCTTAAAGGGGAAGTGTTATCCTTCATATCGATGGTGGGATACCTGTGTTTTAAATCCTAATTGAGTTGCCTTAAAGAACACGCTTCTCAGGCAATCCCACTATGATGCAGAACTTGTATAAGCTTATTGTAAAATTGAGTTAATGAGGGAGCTAAACTACTGAAAGTAGATCGAGGCATCAATTGGATCCTCTCCTTTACTCTCCTCTACATGTCTCTCCTTACTCTATTTCTCTCTTAATATTACTCGCTCTCTTTCTCTTTCTCTCTCTATTGGTTTTTATTTTTATTTTTTAATGAAGAGAGATATAGAAGAGAGTGAAGATGATCCAAATCCTTTAAGTTATTGATGTGATTTACTATCATGGATAAAGAGAACCTCACTGGAATCATTCTGAATCAATTGAAGGACGAGATAAAGGTTGAACTTAAATGTTTGGGTCACTTTCCATTCCTGTAGGTCCTTAGCGGAAAAGTAGAGCTGAAAAACATTGTGCTCTCAACCTGATTTAGGTATCAGCTGACATTGATGATACTGCTTTTTTAACTGTTGATGACTGGTAACTAAACAGTTTATGATAAATATATCTAGGAGGACCATGCACAAGGGGAGGTAAAAAGAGAACCTATAGATAATAGATAATTATATGATATATCTGGTGCTTGAATTGTTAGAGGAGTAGGGGGTGTAATTCTTATTCAAGTAATGTGGCTGCCCACAAGCAATTTATATGCCTATATGTGTAGGTGGAGGACTAGGCTTTTGTTGCATCATGGCTCATATTCAGGTCTTTTTCTAGTATATGACATATATGTTGATCCTGTTCATATCTTTCCTGTAGCCGAATACCTTTCAAATTATGATAGTTGCCTTGTTTTGTGCACTTTCTGTAAGTCAAAGTGCTGTTAGATTCCTTTTACGTTTGACAAAACCGAGCTTTTGTTTCTTTTAATAGCTCAATATTTTGCTTGCATTGAGCAGGTTGATGCTATAAATTTAGTTTAGTTAATGCTTGTTTGCATGAAGAGCACATTCAAATTATTTGTAAGTTATTAAATCAACAAAGTCCATTAATTCTGCTCATAATGTTTATTGAGTTGTTTAGAGCATCTCCTCCCCAACTTCTCTCATAGGGGTTATTAAGTTGGTTTCACTTCTATACATAACTTATTTTTACTTTTCAACTCAAGTGCCTAATAAGCATCTCATCCCATCCCTTAAACCTGGAAAAAACAAGAGAAAGAGAACCTGTGAAGGTACTTGTGCCGGTTTGGTACTACGGGAAATTAGGCCACAATGGGGTGCTTATTTGGTACCATTTCTGAATGAGTAAGCTCCCTCTATTGGGGATGCTCTTAGAAGTTATAATCTTATATATGTATTTTTAGATCTAATGTTAATAAGCCCACAGTTTCTGCTCACAAGATTAAGCTAGCTAAGCCAACCAGACAAATTGATAGTTTACGTAATTTGCTCGACTTACGCAGGTAATGTCACCATTTACTGTGATTTATGTCTAATAATAGGATAACATTCAGGTTAAATATAAAATGGTAACATAATTTATGTCCATGTTTCTTCCTTATTGTACAATATTGATAATTTCTTCTAGTTTATAAAAGTTTGGCTGATGGGATATTGGAGTTTAGCTATTATGCTTATCACAAGATAGTATGATTTTGTCCGTGATAGATGGATGTATTGAAAAAGAAACACTCTTTGATTATTTATTAATATTGCTTTTGAATGTATTTTAATTGTAGGCTGTGAAGGAGCCCTTTGTCCTTTGTTGCAAGTTTCATCAATACTGCAAATGATTGCGCCGATTGACATTGGGAAATACTACTGTTTTTTTCTTGTGTAGTTTTGATGTATAGGGTACATAAAGATGAACAATACTGCTTAGTCAATTAACAAGATACTATCTCCATCATTTTTGTTAGTGTATCTAGTGCCATGACTGCCAACACCGTAACCTAATTCTTACAAAGGAAGTTGTCTTTCTATTCTTACTTGAAGCAGCTGTACATTAAAATAATTTTTTTAATGTAATGTTTCAGCTTTGCCAGTATGTCCTATATCACACTTCGACTTTTCGAAGTTGGAGTTATAAGCTTATCATTCTTGGAATGCATTGTGATCAACACTTTAAATTAATTTGTCTCCTAGATTTGGATTCTCAAGTTGTACCATGTTATTTTTGTCTAAGTTTCTGCTTTTAGGAAAAAGAAGAAGAGAAAATGAAAACTGTGAACTATCATGATGAATTAAAATTGCTAGTTTTCTATGCAAATTAAAACTACTTTGTATATAGGTTACTTTTGTGAATACCAAGTATCCAGATCAAGAGCCGACTAATCTAGGGCTCCAATCTTGCCGTCTACTAGCGGGATTAAACAAACTTCATATCATGTTTCATTTTCATTCATTTAGCACTCATCTTTAGACTTAATATTTATGAATGTTATTGTTTATTTAAGATACATTTTATCATGGGTTAATTTCTGAATGTTGCAGTTGAAGCACTCAAATTCTAAGTAAGACGAAGCAACATTGAGTGCGAAGCCTCCATTTGAAGGCAACATCAAATTATTTAGACTCCTTCTTTTTCCACCCTATTGATTTCTCGCATGTTCTATTATATTCAGATTATATATAATTCAAACGGCATAAACACTCCATAAAACCTTTAAAACATGTTAAAACATTTCAGATTTTAGAATTCAAATAGGGCGTGAGAGAAACTTGTAGAGTGAGAAAAGCAATAACATATCCTCCTTTCTATGCCGATTTCATGAAATTCCTATCAAACAAAGGAATAGAAAGGAGGATGTGTTATTTCTTTCATATAAGCTACGTATAAGTAGACACTTTCTCAAGAGCTTCAACCAAAGAGATGTCGATTTGCAACTTATCAATGAGTGCTTTAGACACTGTAGCACTCTTCTTCTTTACTTCCTTTCGACTTTCATTTTTTTTCTTCCTAAATCTTGGTTTCCTTTTCTTCCTTTTCAATTTCTCACCCCATTGTTCGTGTGTCCAAGATCTTCCCTCTTTTGTGGCAGCTTCTTGTGTAAAACAAAATGACAACTTTCCATGAGCATCACAACTTCATATTCTTGCAGTTTGCGTTTGTTTAAGAGAAAATCCTTCATGAACTTGTTGTAAAAATGCCTCAGAGCTAATAATTTGTAGTTTTGCCATCAGTTTCAAGAATTCTTCCATCTTCCGTTCTTCTTTCCTTTAGGAGGGTATGTAGTTTTGGCATAGGGTGGAACAACTTTAGGTGTTTCCCCATTCTTGAGAATTGAACTTTTATTTTATTTGAAAATTGTTGTATACACTTCAAACAAGGTTGAAACACACCAGAAAAAAACGTAAATGCCCATCAACAGTTAATTGTCGTCAGTTAAAATCCATCGACACTTAACTGCCGATGAGGTTTTATTGGTAAATTACTATTGTTTCCTAGCATTGAGTGATATTAATAAGATGAAAATCGTCCTAATGTAAGCCTCAATTCACCAACTAAAATAAAAACTTTAATACAACAATCAAGTTACATACAAAATCACATCACCAATCTCCATAGGATATTAGGCATTTGCAGCAATGATGAAAGCAATGGTAGCATGCCAAAATCTGTCGCAAGCATCAAAATAATAGATCACAAAATAAGAACACAAAAATAAGACTTGTTCTAGTAAACTATAAGTAGACAATAGAGCCAAAATATTAAATGATCTGTGAAAAAATATGACATAGGCATTGCTCTCTAATGCATTTGTCAAAGCCGAAAGTTCTGC
>Ga0228711_1012860_pt1 | contig 10081 bp, 6 predicted proteins | sample MedpolnodulmetaG_2_FD_177996 | JGI IMG/M metagenome (GOLD analysis project Ga0228711, IMG submission 177996) | Root nodule microbial communities from Medicago polymorpha collected in Santa Monica, California, United States - brown nodules | ecosystem: Host-associated > Plants > Roots > Nodule...
AAGATAGATAAAGCGTGAATGGATAAAATTCAATTAACTCTCGGCTTTTTCCTTGATAACTTGCAAAACAAGTTACAAAAAGTGCCATAAATCTTTATTAGAATTACTACTTCTTGGCACTTATCAAACTCTCCCCAACTTAGATCTTTGTTTGTCCTCAAACAAAAGAGTTGAAAACTAAACAAGTTTGGGACAAGACACTAATACAACAAGGTTTTGGGAAAAACTTTTTCTTTTCAGATGAATGATTCAGAGTGAATGCGCGTGCAAGTCTGAAGTTTCCTACTAACCTGGAATTCTACTGCAAATATGAAATGAGTCCTAAGCACAAATGTCATGTCAAAAAGTTCAAGTCAATAATATATTTATTCACGAACCACACCTAACACACTTCTTTGTAAGTAAATAACAACGATGAAATCAGTGAGTGAGGGTTATGAACACACATCCGGCAATCAGGTCACATCCAGATCAATTTATATGTCCATCCAAATATTATTTTCAAAAAGCACAAAAGCATGGATCAAAAGGTCTTTAAGGGTTATAACTTGGCTTGGCTACAAAAGAAAGGTCATTTCTGGGACAATTGAAATCAAATGGCCAACCATAAGGGAACATTCAATCTATTTTGCATTCAACAGATAACTTTACCAGCATCCCCTTACTTCTAAACCCAAACATTTGGTGTTGAAACATAATACACTGTGATCTTGACAACTTATTTTTCTTTCTTTTTTCTTTTTCCATGTACACATGTTTTTGCTTTTCTTTTTCTTTTTTCTTTTTATTTACAATACAATGTTGTTTTGATCACATCAATAAAAATTTCACCAATTTACTTGACAATTGATTCACATATACCTTTTCTCCCCAACTTGAACAAAAAACATACCCTATTTGAATGTTCCCTTACTCTATGGCAAAGGGACAAATAAACAATGAAGGTTTTAGGGTTCAATCAATTAAAAACATCAGAGTCTTAGTGCGTCAAAAATGAGCTGGATTTGAAAAAATTTAGGGGAAAATTCATCAAGCATTGTGCTTACGAATTGACAGCTCATGATTGAAGACTCTGGTTCATTTGGCTCAAGTGGGTTAGCAATTACTCGCTCTTCTCACAAGGTAGGCTCTTTATGGTCAAGTAGTTTATTCTCATTACAAAAATGTGCCTTGATCCTTTCCATGCTTCCGTAAAATTTAAAACAATTATTAGATTTAACATAAAGTGACCGAGTTAAACTCTGAATGCCGGTCTCCTTCCATATAGTACAATACATTGAGGTTTCCTCACTTTAAGCTAGAACTAAGTGGTTCACAAACAAATACATTATTGCGGAGAACTAAATGAAATGAAATTTGTGCAAAGTACTCGTTTCATATTCAAGTAAAAACCTAGAAAACTGGAAACTTGTACCTTGGCTTTGCGCTTTGTCACAATTACATATCATTATCACTCATCTGAGATAAAATGTTGCTCAACTTTGGCTATCTTTCAAGCACTTTGAAATTTGAAGTGTTGAGCATTTTTCTTTGAAATTCGAGCAAGAGTGAGACTCAAAATAAAAAAAAAATGAAATACTTGAACATTACAATAAACACAATACGAATACGAATATTTAATCAAAATTAATGTACCAACAAAAATATCCTTAACCAGGGATAATTTAACAAATTGTGAGTCAATGTGCGAAATTAAAGAACAAATAGAAAAAATTGTTCAAAGTTAATATTCAGATAAAGCAAAAATAAGAATGAAGGAATTGACTGAAAGTTTATAAAATATCACTCATGAAATGTGAGCTTTCAAGTCATCTTCTCTTCTCTCTCAACCAAAGAAATCATCCGAGCCATCATCACTCCGAGTGGAGGTAGCGCTGTGCACCCGGGTCGGATCATCCCTGTCCATGTCTTCATCACCAGCATCATCATCTCCAGCCTCATCATTACCTGCAAAGTGCCCACCCCCTCCATAGGGATTAGGCGTGTCCACAGGCCAATTTACATAAGCCTGAAAAGTAGTGGGTGTCATAAACTGTGCCATGACCTCTGGAGGGTACCCAGCCTGCTGCTGCATCAAGTACTGGGACTACTGAAAATATGTGTTTGCCCTATTAGTGGCAGATAGCATGTTCCAGGTATGCATGTTGCTCTCATGCTGCCATTGAGCATAAGTAGCAAAGTCAAAAGCAGCTGTGGGTTGCACTGAAGCTAGTGCACTGTGTGTCTGGGGTTGTGGTGGAGGAGCTGGTTCAGTATGGTCCTTGGGTTGTAGTGGAGGTGCTCGGGAGGTGGACGCCTGCTTGCTTTTACCCTTCTTCGTTTCCCCCATAATGTAGCGGCTAATGAAGGCATCATTGATAGGATTGCGAATCTGTTCATGCACCGCAGTGGGAAGCCTCATACCAGAGTCTTGGATGAGACCCATGATGAGACCGGGGAAAGCGAGACGAGTCTCTCTTTCACCTTTGCCCTGGAGGGTCACCTTCCTCATTTCCCAAGCAATAGTTCGGGCGATGTCCACCTTTATGCCCTTGAGGATGTAATAGATTAAGGGGCAGACCTCGACCACACAATCCGAGAGGTGGCTATTGGGCATGACATTGTAAAGGAGGAATTTTTGGATGATTTTGGCGGGGTTGGTTAAAGCTTTGTATTGGGCACGGAATTCTCTCCCCGCTTCACTCACATCGTAATTGCATCCCTCCATTAAAATGAACCGTTTGATTTCCTCATGAGGTTCCGGTAAAGTGAAATGACCCATGTTATGCTTGGCATGGTAGTCATCTAGGTCATCCGGATAATGTAGTTGGAAAGGGTTTCCAAGGTACCGGTTGATTGCCTCACGGTCGAAACGGATTACCCGTCCACGGACAAAGGTCTCGTATGAGAAGAGCTCGGCGTGTGGGTTATCGGGAAGAGCATTAGCGTAAAATTCACGCACTAGCTCAGCGTTCAGATTGGTGACCGGGTTCAGTAATCTTGACCACCCTTGGTCATGGAAGAGCTGGGCAATCTCTCTAAAGGGGCCCTCGGGGTTGATGTCAAAGACCCTTTATGGCCACATAGCCTGGTTTAGCAAGGCTATGTAACAGTCTTGGTGGTATCTTGACCGAAAACGGTGGCTCGCATAGCCCCGGTTAGAGGGAGGAGGTTGGGGTTCAGAGGTTTCACCCATTCTTCTCTTGCCGGTATTTGTGGATCTTCTCGGTGCCATGCCTGCAAAACAGCCAGAAAGTCCATACAAAAGACAATACAACAGTCAAGTAACAGTATGGAATGAACATATTATATTAGCAGGCTCACAACATTGTTTTCAGACAAAAATTTTCAAATTCTACTATAACTCGCCTCCCAAGTGAATTTACTCGCCATGGCGAGTAGACATGCAGTTCTAGGTTTCTGATGATTGCTCGCCGTGGCGAGTGATGAAGCTCGCCATGGCGAGTTGCCATGAATTTCTGGGTTGCTGATGATCACTCGCCGTGGCGAGTGATGAAGCTCGCCATGGCGAGTTGCCCAGAAATTTCGAATTTTTAACCCTTTTCACTAAAATCAACAGGGTTCATCATGGTGAACCCCATAGAAGTGGATTCCGACCCTGACTCCATAGAGAGATGCACTGAATCATAGCTTTTTCATAAATTTCGAATTTTGCCCTAAAAACCCTTTTTTTGAAATTTTTGAAAATGTGAGTTTAATCATGAGATTAACACTCGGTTTTTACTGTGAAGGGTGCTATGATTCTGTTTCATCTCAGCAAGGAGATTTGTGAATTAAAAAAATAACACTAATTGAAAAATTGTTCACTACCCTAGGGTTTGTCCTATCCATTTCTATTCAAAATTAAACACGGGATAAGTTACAAACCTGATTGTGTATGAATATGCAAGTGCAGAAATGATGTGAATGTGGTCTTGACTTGCCTTGACTTGGATTGAAATTTGGGAATTTTTGAGTTAGGGTTTATGTGTTTGGGAGAAAGAGTTTTGAAATTTTTTTGTAGAGAGAGAAAGTAAAACCGAAAATGATAAGGGAAAGTGGGTAATGGGTGGTTAAGGTGAGTTAATGAGGGAGTTAGTGGCTTTGGAATCTGGATTGTCATAACTGCTGATGCTCGCCTCGCAAGTAAGTTTACTCGCCATGGCGAGTACTTTGGCAGTCAACGCAGTCAATGGCAAGTTTACTCGCCATGGCGAGTTGTTTTACTCGCCTCGCGAGTTATGACAGGTTTTGTTTTTGGCTTGCTTTCTGAATTCTGTTTTGGCTGATATGTGTATGCACCATGACTCCTAATTCTAATACGCATAAAAACAGTAAATAACTTACAAAATTGGGTTGCCTCCCAACAAGCGCTAGTTTTTCGTCGTTAGCTCGACGCCTGTTTCATTGATTTTCACGGATTGTCCAGTGAGATTGTCGACGTAAGCCGATCAACCTCGCCACCAAAATACGGTTTCAGTCTCTGGCCATTCACCGTCCAGCTAGCTTTGGTAGCCGGATCTTCAAGTTCTACCGCACCGTATGGTTTCACCTCTTTGACGATGAAAGGTCCGGACCACTTTGATTTCAACTTGCCTGGGAAGAGCCTTAATCTTGAATTGAAAAGCAATACCATCTGTCCAGGCTTGAACTGTCTTTGAATGATCTTTTTATCGTGGTACTTCTTGACCTTTTCTTTGTAGAGCTTTGATGATTCATAAGCTTGATTTCTCATTTCTTCAAGCTCATGCATTTGAACCTTCCTTTTTTCACCGGCTTTGTCTTGATCAAAGTTTAGAAACTTGAGTGCCCAAAAAGCTTTATGTTCAAGTTCCACCGGTAAGTGACACGCTTTGCCGTAGACCATTTGAAACGGAGTAAGACCTATAGGAGACTTGTAGGCTGTCCTATAGGCCCACAAAGCTTCATCCAGCTTTGCTGACCAATCTTTCCGAGATGCCGAGACTGTTTTCTCCAGAATTCTTTTTACTTCTCGGTTAGAAACCTCGGCTTGGCCATTGGTTTGTGGATGATAAGGTGAAGCCACCTTATGTTTGACTCCGTAATGATCTAGAGCCTTGGCCAATTGCATGTTGCAGAAGTGAGCGCCTCCATCACTGATTAGAACTCTTGGTGTTCCAAATCGGGTGAATATATTCTTCTTGAGAAACTTCACTACCGTTTTTCTATCGGCTTTAGGCGATGCAACGGCTTCCACCCACTTTGATACATAGTCAACAGCCACCAAGATATATTCATTGGAGTATGACGAAGGAAAGGGGCCAACAAAATCAATACCCCAACAGTCAAACACTTATACTTCAAGGATACTTTGCAGAGGCATTTCATTCCGCTTTGACATTGATCCGGATCTTTGACATTCATCGCAAGACTTGCAATGTTTGTAGGCATCTTTGAACAGTGTCGGCCAATAGAATCCAGATTGCAGTACTTTTGCGGCTGTCCTCTCCCCATTGAAGTGACCTCCATAGGGAGAATTGTGACATTCCCACCGTATTTTCTTTGCCTCATCATTATCCACACATCTCTGCAAGAGGTTATCTGCTCCAATTTTGAATAAGTATGGTTTATCCCATACATAGTGATTTGCTTCGTGGAGAAACTTCTTGCGTTGTTGCCAAGTGAAATCTTCAGGAATGAACTCGGTTGCTTTGTAATTTGCCATATCGGCAAACCATGGTCTTCCATTGATTGCTAGCAACTTTTCATCCGGAAATTCTTCAAGAACTTCCGGTTCATTCCGTGTCACTTCGTTGTTCATCAGCCTTGACAAGTGATCAGCCACAAGATTTTCCGCTCCCTTTTTGTCTTTGATTTCTAAATCGAACTCTTGGAGTAACAAGATCCAACGAATGAGTCTTGGCTTTGATTCGGATTTAGTGAGCAGATACTTAATGGCTGCATGGTCAGTATAAACAACAATTTTGGAACCAATAAGATAAGAACGAAATTTTTCCAATGCATACACTATTGCAAGTAGTTCTTTTTCTGTGGTTGCATAGTTAATTTGTGCTTCATTCAAAACTTTACTTGCATAGTGTATGGTATGAAAAATTTTGTTCTTGCGTTGACCAAGCACGGCACCAACAGCATAATCACTCGCATCACACATCAATTCAAAGTTTAAATTCCAATTTGGAGCTGTGATTATTGGTGCGGAGGTCAACCGCTCTTTCAATGTTTCAAATGCATGTAAACAATCATCATCAAAAATAAAAGACTTATCTTTATTGAGCAGGTTGCTCAATGGTTTGGCAATTTTGGAAAAGTCTTTGATGAATCGCCGGTAGAACTCGGCATGGCCTAGAAAGGTTCGAACACCTTTCACATTCACTGGTGGCGGGAGCTTCCCGATCACATCAATCTTCGCTTTGTCGACTTCAATGCCTCTCGATGAAATCTTGTGACCAAGTACTATGCCTTCGGTCACCATAAAATGGCATTTTTCCTAGTTCAGCACAAGGTTGGTTTCTCTGCACCGCTTCAGAACGGTGTCTAAGTTTTTCAAGCACACTTCGTAAGATGATCCAAATACCGAGAAATCATCCATAAATACTTCAATGCTCTTCTCAATCAAATCAGAGAATATGGCTTGCATACATCGTTGGAACGTTGCTGGAGCATTGCAGAGGCCAAATGGCATTCTTCGGTAGGCAAAGATTCCGAAAGGACACGTAAAAGTTGTTTTCTCATGATCCTTCGGATTGATAGTTATTTGATTATAGCCTGAGTAGCCGTCAAGAAAACAATAGTATGCTTGACCCGCAAGGCGTTCAAGCATTTGATCCATGAAAGGTAGTGGAAAATGATCTTTCCTTGTAGCTTGGTTCAACCTTCGGTAGTCAATACACATTCGCCACCCTGTGACGGTTCTTGTCGGTATCAGCTCATTTTTCTCATTTTTGACGACCGTCATTCCCCCTTTCTTTGGCACAACTTATACCGGACTTACCCATGAACTATCCGAGATTGGATAGATCATTCCAGCTTCAAGTAATTTGACGACTTCCTTTCGGACCACCTCTTTCATTGTTGGATTTAACCGGCGTTGAGGTTGGGCGACTGGCTTGAAGTTGTCCTCCATTAGTATCTTATGCATGCAATAGGAAGGACTTATACCTTTGAGATCTGACAAATTCCAACCAATGGCTTCTTTATTGTGCTTGAGAACTTTGATGAGCTTCTCTTCTTCAATGTTTGAAAGTGAGCTGCTGATGATAACTGGTTTTGTACCGTCTTCTTCAAGAAACACATATTTAAGATGTGACGGTAAGACTTTCATCTCAACATTGGATTCTTTGACCTTTTCATTGTCCTTCAATTCCTCCGTTTTTTCTTTCTTTGGAGGAATTTCCTTCAAGGTCTCGAGCTCCTTCAAACATTCCTCTATCTCTTTCTCTTCTTCCGCACTAAGGACATTAAGTGCGTCTGTAAGCACTCTTTCTAGGGCTGTAGGTTTGTGCAATTGTTTGCGAGTATCCATTATAACCTCATCAGTTGCATCCACTTTAAAACACGCCCCTTTGTCTTTGGAGTGCTTCATGGCATTATGGAGGTTGAAGTTAATTTCTTCATCATCTAGCCGCACTTTCATCAACCCGTCATCATAATCAATCATCATTCGTGCAGCTAACATGAATGCTCTTCCAAGAATGAGTGGCACATCATCGTCTTCTTCTATGTCCATAACCACAAAGTCCACGGGAAAGACAAATTTATCTACTTTAACCAAGACATCTTCCGCTATTCCCATTGGTTGGGCCACGGACTTGTCGGCAAGTTGCAACGTCATTCTTGTTAACTTCAGATCTAGGCCTCCAACTCGTTTCACTACTGAATATGGTATCAAATTAATGCTTGAGCCTAAATCGATCAAAGCTTTACCGACATTGACGGTACCGATTGCCACCGGCAATGTAACTCTTCCGGGGTCTTGTTCTTTTCTTGGTAACCGCCTTTGGATGATTGCGCTGCAGTTTGCGTCTAATTGGATTGTTTCTTCATCATTGTAACGACGCTTCTTTGACAAGATTTCCTTCATGAACTTGGCATAGGTTGGCATTTGCTCAAACGCCTCGGCAAAAGGTATATTAATCTCCAACTTCTTGAAAATGTCGAGGAATTTCTTGAAATGCTTTTCCAAGTCCTTCTTGGAATGAGCTTTGGGATAAGGAAGCTTCTGAGTTGGCACATTTGTTCCGGCTTCCTTCTTCTTCTTCGTCTCCACCTCCTTTTCAACTATAATTTCTTTATTTTTTTGATTTTTTTCATTTTTTTGATTTTTTTCGATTATACTCCTATTATTTACACCTTCTTCGTCACTATTTACAACTCCCTCATCCTTCTCATCCTCTTCCTTTTCCACCTCCTCTTCGTCTTCAACAATTCGTCTTTCCACATCCAGGTTATCTCCAATCCCTTGCCCGATCACTTTCCCGCTTCTGGTTGTGACGGCTTTGCATTGTTCGTTCTTGGGATTGTTTTGTGTATTGGCTGTGAAGGTTCCCCCCTGTTGATTGGCCAAAATTTGAGAAATTTGACTCAAATGTTGAGCTTGTTGTCCCATTTGAGTCTCTAGGTTCTTGATTGATGCATTGTTGTTCTGTTGATTGGCCATTGTAAGTTGCATAAATTGGTTGAGGGTATCCTCCAACTTCTGAGTGCGATCCTGTTGTGGAGGATATTGTTGAGAATTGTTGAATGGCTGTTGATTTGAAGACCCAACAGTAGACCTCCACGGTTGTCCGAAGTTGTTGTTTCTTTGAAAATTGTTGTTATTCGGATACCGTTGTTGGTTTGAATTACCCGGATACTGTCCTTGAAATTGCCCCGGTCGTTGTTGATTGCCCACATAATTCACTTCTTCTTCTTGCTGTGGTGGGCAATATCCAGTGGGATGATCACCGGAACACATTTCACATGCGTGCACTTGTTGATGCCTTTGTTCTTTTTGTAATTGTTCTTTGATCAGCTTATGCATCTCTTTCATTTGGTTCTTCATCTCTTCTAGTTGTTGAGTCAAGATTTTGGTTTGAGCTAGATTCGCATCACTTGACCCTAGTTCTAGAATTCCAGACTTTCTCTGTGCACTGCCTCGGTTATGCTTTGCTGCTCGATCGTTGAGTGACATTTTGTTAATGATATCTACTGCATCCTTTGGACTTAACACCATCAACGAACCATGGGCAGCTGCATCGAAGCTCAATCTCACGAATTGTTCAAATTCACAACAATATCTATGAAAACAATTGATCGGATGATACAACCATAATAATACAACTCTTGTATAGGTAGGTATCCTAATACGACAATCAAACATCAATAGTTTTAACAATTGTTTGTTCAGTATGGACAACCGGATCTTTGATGCTTCACCAGAATCGAATATCGAATCGGATATCGAAGCTCAATCTCACGAATTGTCTACAAATTCACAATCAATTATATAAAACCTATTGAACGAATGATACAATCAATATATCACATATATTGATGTCGTATCAGAATCATATATCACATATATGATATGCATCAATTAATTTTAATTAATTCTTATTTAAAATAATAAAATATTAACACTTAATATTCTTTTTCATTATTACCGGATTTGCTTCGCAAAAGAACTCAGGTGATCAAAATTCAAAACACTTTTGAATTGCCAAACTTTTAGAACAACTTCTAAATATACAATTTGTTTTTGAAACAATTCCAAAATACTTGTACTGATACCAATACACATGCATAGTACAAATAATAATTTTGAGATCACGGGAATTCAATTTGGATTCAATTCTAAAATCAAATTATTTTTAAAATTCATGTAGTCAAGAACAGTGCTACACCGTAAACAAAATTTGACATGCATATTATCGCCGGTATATCTTTATATGATAAATATGCATAAAACTGATTTGAATTCAATGATTTAATCACAACTAGAAGCTCTGATACCACTGAAGGGATTTTAAGAGGGGTTTTTCAAAATTTTAATCCTCTTTGCGGAAGAAATCCCATTGAAACGGATCTTGATTAAATCATTAATCACAAATCAAACAGAAACTTAAACACTTTAAGATTCATG
>Ga0228711_1012861_pt1 | contig 10081 bp, 5 predicted proteins | sample MedpolnodulmetaG_2_FD_177996 | JGI IMG/M metagenome (GOLD analysis project Ga0228711, IMG submission 177996) | Root nodule microbial communities from Medicago polymorpha collected in Santa Monica, California, United States - brown nodules | ecosystem: Host-associated > Plants > Roots > Nodule...
TTAAAATTTGATTGCATTGCCATAATTATCCTTAAATTAATTTTAAATCTCAATATTAACCTTGTAACAACTTTTATTATTATTTATTATTATTAGGTTATCTTATTCTTATAACAATTATTATTATATTTTTTTTAACAACTTTTATTATTATATTATCTATAACTCTTATTTGTTACATCTAAAACCACTTCTACTACTACTTTGTTGATGTCAACGACCTTATTATTATTATTATCTTATTTTAATTCAACTTATTATTGTTTGTTGATCCTTTTTTTTTAATGTTAATTCACCGGTTCATGTCTTGTTGTAGAAAATATATGAGCCAGTTTGAGATAAAATAAGCAGCTTAGGTGTGTGTTTGTCATTGGTTGGTCTCTGAAATTGTAAAATCAAGTAGTTTATTTTATTTAATTAAGTTTAAGGGTAAAACAGTAAAATAATTTTAAAATCCCTCCCCGTCCCCTCCCCTCCCCTTGCGAACCAAACATGTTTTTAATTAAAATATCTCTCCTCTCCTCCACTCCCCTCCGTTAAAATCTCTCCCCTTCCCTCCCCTCCCCTCCCCTCTTAATTCTCGAACCAAACGGACCCTTAATGAAAAAGGTGGATGTTCCTTCAAAGATAAACTCATGGAGATGGAGGGTGCACAAGATTTTGAAATAGAGTCCTCTTATATTGATCTGTTGTTCAGAAAATATCAAAGGTATGAAAGCCATTGTTAAGGAGGATACAATGCAGCTTAATATCAAACTAACCAAGGATGAGTTCAAATTGTGGTCTTTCCTGTGGAAGGACACTTTAATGCTACATATACTGGGGAAAAGGGTGTGAAGTAAGCGAAGGTACGTAACTTTTGAGCTAAGGAGGTAGAGATCAGAGTGGTGTACCTTCCAAACGATCATTATATGGATCATTTTACCAGTGAGAAAGATTACAGTCATGTTCTTTTTGAAGGATCTTGGTTTATTGTTGTATGGGTAAGGATTCCTAATCTTCAATAGAGCTTTAATAGGAATTTTCTATGACGTGTTGTTGTATGAGTAAGTTTGTTTATCCAAGCAAGGCCTATATATGTATGAGTTGCAAAAAAAATTATTTGGATTAATTTTGTTTAAAATCTCTAAGTTTCCTTGGAAACCTTGAAAATCATTCAAATTCTAATCAACACAAATTTTTTTCAATTTTTTTTTTGGTCAAGAATGATTGAACTTGGATTTAATATGAAACAAGATGATTATCCAAGTGATCCAGCTTAACTTCTATTCCTATTCTCAAAACAGAGAAACTACAATCAAATAATTAGTCTCAAGTGTTTATAATGAGTTCACGAATTGTTAGAAAGAACTTGAAAATAAAGGTTAGCTACAAAAACTTGTAATCAAATTAATTTTATTTATCTCTTGACCTAACTCTCAATTGACATATTTTTTTATAGAAATCAGAGCATTAAAGATAAAAAATATATATTTGACCATCATTTTTTTTTGTTAAGCCATCAACCCATTTTTGAATGGCCAAAATAATATAACCAATATTGTAAAATAAATTCACTCAAAGATATATTGTAAAAAAATTAATATGACTAGTAATATTGGATAGGATATTTTTGCTTGAAAAAGGAGATACTGGATAGGATTTTTTTTCTTTATACGTCCTAAAATAACTCCAATGAGATCCGATAATTAGTATAACTATCTTGGAATTATTCCGTTCCTCACTCTTACTTTCCTTTACGGCGTTACTTGTTTTGATGGCGTCACGTTTCACCTAACAAATTCTATATTGTTTCAATATTGTTACAAACACAGCCACTTCATCAGTATTCGAAATCATCAACAATGGGACTTTATCGTGTAGCAAAGGCATCAGAATACCTTGTGATAACAGGTATTTTGATCACAGACATAAAACTCGCAAAGAAAGCATGGATTATTCCCGGTCAATCTTGCTCCGTCTTGGACCTCTCACCGGTAAACTACACCTTCGAAGTTCAAGCTATGAGTGCCGAGAAACTTCCTTTTGTTCTCCCCGCTGTCTTCACAATTGGTCCTCGTGTTGACGATCAGGTAAGCCTTCTCAAATACGCCAAACTTATTTCACCTCATGATCGACACTCCAATCATGTTAATGAACTTGTTCAAGGTATCATTGAAGGGGAAACACGTGTACTCGCTGCTTCCATGACGATGGAGGAGGTTTTCAGAGGAACAAAACAGTTTAAACAAGAAGTATTCGATAAAGTTCAACTCGAATTGAACCAATTCGGATTACTGATTTACAATGCAAATGTTAAGCAATTGGTGGATGTGCCTGGTCATGAGTATTTCTCATATTTGGGGCAAAAGACGCAGATGGAAGCAGCGAATCAAGCTAGGGTTGATGTGGCAGAAGCTAAGATGAAAGGTGAAATTGGTTCGAAGTTGAGGCATGGAAAAACGCTGCAGAATGCAGCGAAAATTGATGCAGAGACAAAAGTTATTGCACTGCAGAGAACTGGAGAGGGTGACAAGGAGGGAATTAAAGTCAGGACTGAAGTGAAGGTTTTTGAGAATCAGAGAGAGGCTGAAGTGGCCGAGGCTAATTCTGAGTTGGCTAAGAAGAAGGCGGCCTGGACTAAGGCGGCTCAGGTGGCTGAAGTTGAGGCGAAGAAGGCCGTGGCTCTAAGGGATGCTGAGTTACAAGGTGAAGTTGAGAGGATGAATGCTCTGACTACTACTGAGAAGCTTAAAGCCGAGTTCCTTAGCAAAGCTAGTGTTCAATATGAAACTAAGGTTAGATTAATATGCAAGTATATATAATTTTTCATTATTTATTGTTATGCAATTCTTTTTTACTAGCTAGGAACAAGATTAATAATTTGATATGTTTTGATAGGAAATTAAATCACTGTGATTAAAGTTGTTGGCATATATGAGATGATACTATTATCTATTCATGTGTTTAGATTGAGCTTTAAACTCTTTGTCCCTTTTAAGTTTTAACCAAATGAGTCACACTCTTGATCAATGGACAATAGGTGATAGAAGATTAATGATAGGATATTTTAATATTTTAAAGAACAATTAAATGATACAAAACTTTTGATAACTAATGTAAAGATATTCTATTTTTTAATATAGTTTATTCAACTGATTATTGATTCTGTTATATGGAGAAGTCAAGTTGCATTTTTTAAATAATTGGACTGTTTGATTAGTTCTCCTGTTTTTTTCACCATAAAAGCTTTCTAGAGAATTTAACAGTATTTTACAACCTTGGTGATACGTATCAATAAACATATATAATGAGATCTGAATTTATTATACTACGATGATTAATGAGATCAGACTTTATTATACTTTAATATTGGATGAATGTTTTCAATATTTAGTGTTGGCTATAATATAACTATATTACTGAATCACTTTTTTGGTGATTGAAACTCTGGATGGTGTAGGTACAAGAAGCAAACTGGGAGCTGTACAAGAAACAGAAAGAGGCTGAAGCAATTTTGTATGAGAAGAAGGCAGAGGCAGAAGCACAAAAAGCATTGGCAGATGCAAAATTTTATGCGCGCAAGCAAGAAGCTGAAGCAGAGCTATACGCAAAGAAAAAAGAGGCTGAGGGGATTGTGACACTTGGGAATGCTCAAGGAGCGTATGTAAGTACACTTCTCAATGCACTTGGAAACAACTACACAGCTGTAAGGGATTACCTGATGATAAATGGTGGCATGTTTCAAGAGATTGCTAAGATTAATGCCGAGGCAGTACGTGGACTTGAGCCTAAGATTAGTATTTGGACTAATGGTGGTGATAGTGGTAGCGAAAAAACTGATGGTGCCATGGGTATGAAAGAAGTTGCTGGTGTCTACAAGATGTTGCCACCTTTGTTTAAGACTGTCCATGAGCAAACGGGCATGTTGCCTCCTGCTTGGATGGGAGCCTTATCTGAGAAAAGCCCTTAATTAGGATGATGCAAGTATTAGGTTTATATCAGTAGTACCTTTTTTTGTGTGATTGATGTGTTTGATTCACCAGTCTTTTTATTAGTTTTAGGTTCAAACTATTATGTTATATGACAATTTAATTTACATTTTTACATGCATGGTATTTTTTGAATGCATTTTTGGTGTTTAAAACAAAACTCTTGACAGGGACTAACATCACATTGTGGTTATTTTATTTTATTTTATTGATGGTATGCATAATTCATGAAATAACAAGAGTTCTTACTTCTATTTCACACATACCATGTTTTGGAATAGGAAAAATCTTCAGCAAAGGCTCTTTGCTGTTAATATTGTAGATTGTTGTTTTTTAATCAACTAAGTTTTATTCAATAAGTTATATGTAACAAATCCTTAATCAATAACTTTTTCACTTTCTCTTTATGTACTTAATTGAGAGTAGTGCTGACTATGTCTATGGTCGGATTGGTTTTGGTACCATTTTTTTTAATTATATTTTCAAATAAACAACCAAATTTATTGAATAATAACCAATCGAAGCACAAAATGTACCTGGACAGAGGCAGAAATTCCAGGGCAACTCTTCACGAGCAGGGTGAAAAACCAGCTTAACTTACATTCACAGTACATTAGAATACCATGACTAAATACAGACCGAAACAAAAGCAAGCTAGAAAGTAATTAGGCACCCACCAAAGGCAAACAGGAACATCCAGCAAAAAAAATGGTACAAATTACATTGAACTTTACTCCTCTTACAAAAAAACCCTCTAAATTTGCATTGTTTGAATCACTATATTTTGAAATGTGAACAAACTTTATTAACTCCGTTATATTGGTAGGAAATTTTTATTTACTTTGTTATATTGAGAACAAGTTCGGATTTATCATTTGAGATGTTTTCCAGGAAGTAGATAAGGGTGAGCAAGGGGCGGGTTGGAATGTGTTACAACTAACCATGCACACCCCTACTAGGTTTTTAAATAGAAATGATGTTCTATTACTTCTATTGGTATAGGTGTTTCTTAATTTATATTTGTCAATGTTCTGTTCAATTTCTTTTTCTTATTGCAAACTGATTATTGTTAAAATAGAAGTAATATTTATATTTGTGAAATTCTGAACTGATCTAACATGAAGCAGTAAATGGAGGTAATTGCTAATAGTGTTGTGTTTCATTTTTTCTTCTTCTCTATCTTATTTGTTTTTAATTTGAATTTGGAAGAAAAGAGGTAAACATGAAAAAGAAATCTTATTGTTATCCCATCAAAAAAATGAAAAAGAAATCTTATTGGCAGTACCTCACCATATATTTATTGGACTCCATGTACAACTCACGTTTTCCTACGAATTACCTTGTGCAGGAATATTAGACATGGAGAATGCACCTCAATAATTATCAACACTGCAAGAAAATTGACTTATAATGACAGCTAAAAGTCCGCAGGTAAAGGTTAACAATCCGTGGGCATATCCCAAAATTTTTCCTTCATTTATAATTTCCTATACCCACGGATTTGGCCGTAGGTATAGATCTTATTGAGAATGTTTAACCTACGGCTCATTTCCATCACTATTTTGTCTCTTTCAATGTCAATTTTTACCCCTGGTGTTTAGGTTCCAGCTCTCCGACCCTGCAGAAATGGCAGGGGAAAATGGTCCAGGTGGTCGGCTAGGGCGTGTAGGAGGTAGTCGTAATGATGAAGGAAATTGTAATACAAGGTATTGACCCTATCAGTGGTAGAAGGAAGGTAAATGCAATGTGGCTCATCACACCTGATTTTTTCTTCTTGGCGTGGAGGGGATGTGAAGTATTGACAGAAAATTCTTTCTCAATCCTGAACCCATAAATGTTACTTTGATTATAATGTATTGAATGGAGTTAATTTTTTTAAGGTTCAGAAGATGTATATCCTCAACTACCTCCAAACCTTTCAAAGTGTTGAAGCTAAAAAGAATGTCTTAGAAAGAACCCTCTTTGAACAACTTGAATTACTGTATGGAGATGAAGTCACAGCTATGCTTACTGTCCAACATTTGAATGAACTTTCTACATGAGTTGTAATTGTATTTCCATTTCTTTCTCCTTTTCTGCTTTTCTTGACATGACAAATGGTGCTACAGAGGCATTTTTCATGTTTTTGATGGTAGGGTGTGATGAATATCATTTGTTTGTATTTTGATCATTCTTTATCTTAAATTGATCATTGCGATTGTAAGATTGAGTCAATGGTTGTAAAAGGGGTTTGTGAGTTACTTGACCACTAATCCACTATTATGTAATAATTTCACATTGAATTAATGAAATTAACTATATTGTTTTCGAATTACTTTGATACTCATTGAGCCATATTGCACTCCTTTTGTTTTTCTTTCATTCAAAAGATCAAAGACCACTACTCAACACTTCACAATTGTGATCTATATGCTTCATGTATCACACACATTATCTCCTCAAAATTGCATCATCCAATTATAATAGTGTTTTTTGTCGGGCGCTATTAAATCCTGCTCGAAAAATATTTTTAAGTCGCATCAAATTAGCATACCATAGCGCTTAGGTTTTGTTTGCAAGTTTGGAGGGGAAGACTTGGGAAAAAAGGAATGAGCGAGTGGAAGAAATAAAGGAAAATAGGAGGGGAGAGCTTTGGGGGGTTAACTTTTTATTCATAATACTAAACCTCCTCATTTGAGGAACTAAAAAATTGTATTGGAGGGGGGTTTTGGGGTTTTTGGAGGGTTTATATGAATTCTTCAAATTTATTCTATGTTTTTAAATTATTTTTAAAATTAAAAATATAGTAATCATATGCATTAATTTATCATTCTCTAAAAAACTACTCTTTTAAATTTTTTGAAAGATTTCTCCATTTTCCCTCATATTTTCCACCCCTCAAAACCTTCCCTTTCTCTCCCCTCCAAGCTTGCAAACAAAGCCTTAAGGAAAGGGCTACTAAAGAGAGGCTTTTAATAGCTTTTAAAAACACTATTATAGGCGGGATACCTCTAATAGCGGAATTTTTTTTTTGGGACAACAAGAGGGCTGAAGCCCGAAAGAAAGCAACTACCGCTTCACAAAACGCGAAGTTGAAATGCCAACAAAATCTGCTAAATAAAGAGATCTAATCCGAGCGGGACATTGCTCATACAAAATCAAAGAAAAATTACTTTCACATGCCATATTCGCCATCGCATCTGCACAAGCGATGGCTTCTCTAAAGGAGTGACGAACTTGAACTTCCCAATCTCGATCAATCAAACGTCGAATATTATGAAGTAATGTCCGACCAACTATTGAACCACCTTGATCAGAGGATATGGAAGAGACCACACTAGAAGAGTCTATGTGAAGCTCCACTTTACGGTAATCGTGAGAACAAGCCAACTTCAATCCTTCAAACACACCCCACAACTCTACCACATAAACACCACAAGAGCCCAACCCTTTTGAAAACCCACAAATCCATTCTCCGTTATCACCTCTGAACACCCCTCCACAACCTGCATTTAGACCACCTTTAAAAGCACCATCCGTATTAATTCGAATCCAGCCAAAATCCGGAGGCCACCACCGAATTTCTTCCAATTCTCTACTACATGATAAAATTGCAGCATTTAAACTAGAATGAGCACCATAATTAAGGACTCTTTATAGCACTTAAAAATGCTTTTAAAAGTCAAAATTGTAGTAGAGATAGACTTTCACAATTGCCTAAAATAACAAGTCTTGCTAAGGAATGCCTCATGCATTCTTTAAGAATTCCAAATTAATAAATTATTACTATTTAAAAAAGTCAAGCAGTTCAATTTTCAATTCACTAAATACTCAAATTTTTATTAGAACTTGCTATTTAAGGGGTGTTTAAAGAGTGTCAACGAATGATTTGGTAGCATTTTAAGAAAAAAAGACTTTCACAAATACTTTCACAATTCCCTCATATTGTTGAAGGACCACCTTTGTATTGCCATGCTTGAAAAGACATTATTATTTGCACAAGCATGGTAAATAATAAGTGAATTGTTCAAAATCTTTCTTTATCGTGGGTACCACACAAGGAACCGTTCATGAATAAACTTTTTTTTTCCTTGTCTGTTTCAGAATAACCTAACCGCAACGTGATAAAAAAATATATGAATTCCCTCAAAAAAATAAAAAATATATATGAATATTTTAAAAGAAAGTTGATAATAAAAAATTAAAATAGTCTTAAGTTTATCTCTGCATCATTGATTTATTTTTTAAAAGCAATACTTAGTTTGTCCTACAATAACGATTGCTTTTGACAATTTCACTCAAATCAAATAAAAAACTAATAAATTAAAGAAAAAGAATGATGATTTTAATAAATTATCCTATCAACCAAAAGCATATTTTTATTTTTGTGAATGTTTAGTGAGAAATAATATATTTAGAATGATATATGGAGTATTAAATAAAGGACAAAACTTAGGTACAATTCTTTAGGTGCTTTTCGTATGGTTTTTCACTAAAAATAAATTTTTTTTGTAGATAACAAACTTTGAGAGAGTTATGGATTTAAGAAAATCATAGTGAATTTAGTTAAGAACCATACGAAAAGCACCTAAGGAATTGTACCTAAGATTTTTCCTTAAATAAATTATACAATGTTATAAAAAAAAAATTATATAATACTACATTGAAAATTGAAAATAACATTTTTTTTACAATTTTCTTTCAAATGTCGCAATCATTGCAAGGAAGATATACTATGACTTTGTTTGGTAAGAAACAATATATAGGTGATAAACTAGCTTGGAATATATGAGTTAAACGATAAAATTTATAATGTTTTGTAAAATTAACAGTTTGAGGGATTAAATGTGTGTTAAAAAATAAAATATTGAAGTGCCTTATCAAAAAATGTTATCGTCAAATAAAAGTAAGATATAGGTTACGATTACCTTTGCTCAAAAAAAATTACGATTACCAAATTAATTTTGTCTAGTTATATTATGTAATTCATAAAAAAATAAATTAAAACACATTATTTGACACACATTTAATTCGTCAAAAATCATACGGTCCTACTAAATTTATATGGAGGATGTTAACCAGTGCCCCCGGAGCATTGGTTAAGCACCAAAAGAAGTAAATTTTTATTAAAAAGTAATGTAATTATTACTTGATAAAAAATGACAGTTTATATTTCCAAGACATAAATTCTATTTATAGATTCCTTAACCAGTGCCCCGAGCACTTGTTAACAAGACCCAATTTATATTGATCTCATCTTATTTGGTGGGATGCACTTAAATTTTAATCAATAAAAAACAAGCAGATTGAAAAGTTTGTGCGAGAGTCTGATGTTGACATTATTAAGGATGATAATTGAACCTAAATTTAATACCACCAAAAAATTGAACCTAGATTTAATGGATATCCGCAAAAAATACTTTCAATGGATATAGGGTAAAATATCGCTTTCATGGGTTTGAGTTCGGGTTCGGGTAATTACCCATAAATTTAAATGGGTATGGATACGGACAATGACGCTCTACTTTTCAACCTCGTACCCCGCATATACATATTTATATAATATGATAAATAATTTAGTTGTTTTTTGTGTACAATTTTTTTAAAAAATTAATTAATTGTGTACAAATAATTTTTTTGTGTACAATTAATTAATTAGTTTAGTTATTTCATCTTAAATCTAAACATATACCTATTAATATAGCAATTGCTCCCTCCGGTTTACATTTTTTAGGATATTTTGGATGTTTTTTATTTGTCTAAATACTACAATTAGTGCTATTTTATGTGTTGATTTAAAAAGATTTAGATCACAATTAAAGTGAGGGTAATAGATGTAAGTATGGACACTTACGTGCTTACGTGTCCATAAGGTACGAGGATAGACATTAAAGTTATTGCCTACAAGGTACAAACATTTTTTACAATCGTGAGTATAGGGAGGATACTATAGCATCCTACTTATAGGGTATCCATGACCATCCTAACATTATAAGTAGTTTACGGTTGCCAAACCCTTTGAAGAAGATGAAGAAGAATGAATAGTTGACTATCTTAAACTCCACACAATTTCATCGAAATTCAAATTCATTTTCGCTAAAAAAAAAAAAAAAAAGAAAAAAAAAACAAAA